>ERZ779843.413-NODE-413-length-63880-cov-4.376420_pt1 | contig 63880 bp, 85 predicted proteins | sample MGYA00511560_ERZ779843 | MGnify/ENA primary metagenome ERZ779843 (study PRJEB29588, sample SAMEA2158062) | human gut metagenome | biome: human gut; feature: human-associated habitat; material: faeces | place: Denmark | collected 2008/2010 ... | reverse complement strand
GAATCGCTGAATTTCTTGATTTTGCTATTCAAGCCAAGTTTGCTTATGTCAACAAACTGAGCCCGTCAATCTTTTTTCGGTTATGGCCGTTCTCACCAGCGGTTTTCGTGGGTGACAAACGCGCGGTAAATCGCGCGCGTCGCGACCTCGAAATCCAGATTATCCACGCCGACGATGATGTTCAGCTCGCTGGAGCCCTGGTCGATCAGGCGCACGTTCACGCCAGCCTTCATCAGCGCGTTGAACAGCCGCGCGGAAATGCCCTTGGAGCGAACCATGCCGCGTCCCACCGTCGCGATGAGCGCCAGACCGGAGTGAATCTCCACCGTGTCGGGCGTGCAGAGCTCGTGAATCCGCTGCACCAGCTTCTCCTTTTTGCCCTCCAGCGCGCTCTCGTGCACCACCACGCACATCGTGTCGATGCCGCTGGGCATATGCTCAAAGGAAATCCCCTGCTCCTCCAGCGCTTGCAGCAGGCGGCGGCCGAAGCCGATTTCCGAGTTCATCATCGCCTTTTCCACGTTGATGATCGCAAAATCCTTGTGCCCCGCGATGCCGGTGATGGGGTATTCGCTCTCGTAATCCTCCGCCTCGTAGCAGATCACCGTGCCCGGCTCATCCGGGTGGTTCGTATTGCGGATGTTCGTCGGGATGCCCGCGATGCGCACCGGGAAAATGGCGTCCTCGTGCAGCACGCTTGCGCCCATATAGGACAGCTCGCGCAGCTCCCGATAGGTCACATAGCGGATCGGCTCCGGGTTGCGGACGATGCGCGGGTCAGCCATCAGGCAGCCGGAAACATCCGTCCAGTTTTCATACACGTCCGCGTTGACCGCGCGCGCGACAATCGCGCCCGTGATGTCGCTGCCGCCGCGGGAAAAGGTTTTGACGTTGCCGTGCGTGTCGCAGCCGTAAAAACCCGGCACAACGGCATGCGTATGCCCTTCCAGCAGGCGGCCGAGCGCCTCCTGCGTCCTGCCGCTGTCCAGTCGCCCTTCCTCGTCGAAGAAAATGCCCTGCTGCGGGTCAATGAAATCCCATCCGAGATAATCCGCCAGCAAAATGCCGTTAAGGTATTCGCCCCGGCTGGCGGCATAATCCGCGCCCGCGCCGAGCTGGATGTTGCGGCTCACCTCGTCCAGATACCCGTCCAGATCGACCGTCAGCTCCAGCTCCCGCGCAATTTCGCGGTACCGCGCGCGAATCGTATCAAAAGCCTCCGCGAAATCGCTGCCGGACGCCGCGAGGCGGTTGCACTGATAAAACAGATCGGTCACCTTGATATCGGTGGCGCCGCGTTTGCCCGGCGCGCTGGGCACCACAATGCGCCGATCCGCGTCGGAAAACAGAATCTCCCTGACCTTTTTGAACTGCGCCGCATCGGCCAGCGAACTTCCGCCAAATTTTGCAACTTTCATACCCATTCGGAAGCCCTCCGATTTTCTTCTTTTTCATTTTCGAGCCGAAGAACCCGAAAATTTTGCAATCCCCATTTGAAATATGAAGCAGATACCATTCTAAAGAATGTGCCGCGTAAAGTCAAGAGTTATTCGCCCATCGGCGCGAAAAATGCGATTTTACACAAGATGACTCTCATTTTTTCGCGTTTTTCAGCGTATTTGGCACAGCCTTCCCGCCTAACGCATCCTATGCGCCTGCACCGCCCCGCGTGAGGCGCGGACGCAGAAAGGCGGGCTTCTTCGCTCGCCTCATTCCTGATAAGCCGCCCGCACTGGAGACGGTTTCGCGTTTTCCTGCTCGTCGCCCAGCCGCTTCCAGTTTTCAAGCGCCTGTGGGATCAGTTCCGCCACGCGCTCCATCGGCGAGGCGCTGCCCGCGCTCAACAGCCGCACGCCGTTCCTGCCGCACACCAGAAAGCCCATCGGATGGATGCTCACACCCGTATCCGTTATATAGGACAGTAAATCAGTTAATCACGCCAACGAATTTGTAGTAGATTTCTATTTTTTGGGTTTTATTCCTTGCGCCTTTTTCGCCCTCAGACTCATGGATTTCGATTCTATCGATCAATGCATTTACAAGCTCTCTCGTAAGTTTTTTGGGCGCTTTTATGTTCTTTACGATTGATTCGAATCGTGATATATTGTGTTCCTCATCTGATGCGATGTCTTCCCTGTTCAGCATCTCAATAGTAGCATCAACCTCACTCTGCTCCTTCTGGATTTTGTCTACCATTGAATCGAAGTTTTGCTCACTAATTCTGCCTCCAGCCCAATCTTCATAGAGCTTAGAGAACATCTTTACGAGTTCTGCTTTACGTTTTATATTTTTTTCTATTTTTGCCTTCAGGCTGGAACTATCATTTGCCTTTCTTTTTTGTTCTGACTCTACCATTTTTCTTATAATAGCATCGTTATCGGTTCGGAATTGACTTAAAACACCTTTAATATCATCCAGCACGTATTTTTCGAGCACATCGTATCGGATGTAGTGCATTGTACATTGTTTAACAGGGAGAGGCTTGCGGCCCGGACATGCGAAATATCTGTACCTTTTTCCTTTGTATTTTTGGCATTCCAATCTCATGCGCCTTCCACAATCTGCGCATTTGACAAGTCCTGAAAAAACTTGTACAAACTCTTCGCTTGCAGGACGTTTTTTCATTTCCAATTTACGCTGAACGGAAAAAAACGTTTCTTTTGAAACAATTGGTTCGTGAGTGTTTTCTATGATAAGCATATCTTCTTTTTTAGAAGGAATTCTTGTTCTATCTTTAAACGATCTTGTTCTCGTTCGATAATGTACAGTATTTCCAATGTAATACTCGTTCTTCAGAATTGATCGGATTCTTTGTACGTTCCATGCATATTTTTTATATTCTGGAGCATCGTCATACGTTTCCTTTAATAGACCAGTCGTTTTATAAAGCACATATCCCGGCGACTCAATCTTCATCTCAAACAGTTTTTTAAGAATCATTCCAGAACCGTATCCATTGTCAGCCATATCAAAAATTAAGCGGACGACATTGGCGTGCTCATCGTCAATCAGAATTTTTCCTTTATGATCTGCATCTTTTTTATACCCATAAGGCAGAACACTATTACAATTCATTCCATTCTTAAACTTGGTTTCAAATACAGCGCGAGTTTTTTTGCTGGTCTGCTTTGCATGAAACTCATTAAAGATGTTGAGGAATGGAGCAACATCGTTGTCAGCCTGTATCGTGTCAACGTGATCTCCGATTGCTATGTAGCGAACTCCTTTTTGTGGAAAAAAGTATTCTGTATACTTCCCAACTTCAATATAGTTGCGTCCAAGGCGTGAAAGATCCTTTGTGATGACGCAGTTAATTTTTCCTTTTTCAATATCTGAAATCATTTCCTGGAATCCGGGACGGTTAAAATTAGTACCGCTCCATCCGTCATCTACATATTCCTTAACAATAAGCATTTGGTTAGAAATAGCATATTGTCGAAGGATATCTCTCTGGTTCTGAATGCTTCCACTCTCGCCAGCTTGATCATCGTCTCTACTCAATCGCATATAAAGGCCCGCTCTTACGACATTTAAAGCAGATATAGGCTTTTCCATCCTCTACCCTCCTTTTTTAGAAAAGCCTGCATTTCCTATGGAAAATTTTACCATATATGCAGGCTTCTTTCAAGTCGGTGAATCTGTAAAATCATTTTCTTTCATTGCGATTTTAATTGCTAATTCTTCAACAACCTCTAGCAGCGTTTTGCCTTTATCGGGAAAATGTTTTGTAATTTCAATTTTTGTTTTTACACAAGACTGTCGCACTGCAACACCTCCTTTTAGCTTGATCTAACGACTTTATTTCCAGCTTTAAACAATTTTATTCACTATTGCTCTGATGACGCTATTCGTACCATTTGTTTCATATTGACTTTCTCTTTTTAATTAAGTATAATGAAATAAATAAAAAGGAGGTGTCCTTATGGACGAAAAGAAAACCAGAAAAAACAGAACAGTCGAAGAGCGAATCGCAGAAATTGATGGAAAAATCCAGAAGCATGAATCTGCTATTGAAAACCTTCGTAAAAAGAAAGATGCAATATTAAATCCAAAAACACGAGCTGCGAAGCCAAGCGCCGCTATGTTAAAGAAATTGATGAAGGAAAAGAATCTTTCCTATGAAGACATTGTAAACATGGTCTTTCAAAAGGCAGACGAGCGTTAATCTAAAAGAGGAGGCATTAAAGCCTCCTTTTTTTAATCCCACAGCGTATAAAAGTTTTCTGCAAGAAGTGAAAAAGCGTCTTTAGTATCCAAAAGCAGTTGCTCATATTCTTGGTCTGATGCAATATCCGCATTAACGCGATCTTCAATATGTTTAAATCTATTTGATAGCTCATGCAGGAATGTAGGCCAGGTCTTTTCATCCATCTTTCGAGCAACGCCGTTCTCGATAATTTTAGTCGGATAACCATGTGTATTTTCAGCCAGATGGTCAAGCATGGCAGGAATAAGAGTTAAAAGATACGAATCCATGTCCCAAACATCGCAATCACAAAATCCCTTTACACTGCGCTGCTTCTTGAATTTGGATCTGGTTTTTCGGTTAGATAGATGATATCTGAAATCCACGTTCAAAGTGTCGCTCATAATGTTTTACCTCCAGGAATATTTCTGATAAAAAAGGCCCTGAAATCTTCTGATCGTTTATCAAGGTTAATTTATATTACCTTGTACGTCAGTTGAAATCAGGGCCATTTTTATCATATTTTTTACAGAAGAGATCTAAGCAGGAATCCGCCAATCGTGGCGTTGACACTAGCTGTGACACACGCAATCGGAGAGACTTCAAGAAAACCATGACTAAAAGCCGTAATAAAGTCCAGCGCGATGATGATAATCGCAAGGATTTTTAGCCGTTTAGACATTTTCGCTTACCTCCACTGTTTCGCCTTCGATAATTACAGAAGGCTCAAGCCTAGAAAGAGCTTCTTGTTCAATGGTCAATTCCTTCATTTTACGCCTTACAGCGTTCTGGTGCGCTTTATTCTTTTTGCGTTCAGCTTCTGCGCGATTCTTTTCCTTCAAACGTTTCTTTTCTGCTTCGTTACGTTCGCGCTTAGCCGTCTCGTCATTTTCGTCGATAATTCTTTTAATTCTGCTTGTTTTTCCGTAGATTTTCTTTGCAAGGCACGCGCAAAATCCAGCGTACTTGCTCGGTTCATCTTCCGAGTCACACACACAAGAAGTTTTAGTCCCATCCTTCCAATATACAACAGTCGTTTTATCATTGTTGTAGAATAAGATACGGTCAATCTCAGGTATCATCTTTTTGGGATTGGCACCAAGCTGAAAGGCGAGTGAATCGGCCTCCATTTGCATGCTATGAGGAAGCTTGTCATAAGCTGTACGTGTAGTTGTAATTGTATTTGTCATTTCGTCAATGGTTATTTTGTCGCTAGTATAGTTGGTCATAATCAATTCAGCTTCCTTTCGTCGATGGTTGTTTTTCTTTTCTCCAATTCGATGACCGTCATAATGCAATAATTCGCAAGATCGAGCAGTGTGTCTTCAATGGATTCGTCTGCAACCAATGCATTCGATGCACATAACGAAACAAGGCGATTAAATTTATCGCCTATGCGAACTGCTGCTGATACAATACCAAATCTATCGAATGAATTGGAAAAACTGTTTCCGTAATCATGGTTCTTTGCTACATACAATTCATACATAGCGTTCGTAATCATCTTAAATGCTTCTTTATCATTCATTTTGATATCTGTCGTAATATTGTAATTCATCTTCAATTGTCCTTTCTACCAAAGTTCCATTGCTTCAAGCGTTCCTTTTGTTCGTCAGACATTGGCCTTCTTTCGCGTTTATAACCAAAGCTTATTTTTACTGACGTCTCCTCGGTTGATCTGAAGGTACAACTTCCATCTGCGTTTTCGTGAACAAGTTCCCATTCCATATTTTTAAACCGTCTAATATCTGATGGAACAGACGAATATGCCATCCAGCAATCAATGTTTTTACCATCTATGCAGATTTGTGTTCTTGTAATCGTTGTTTCCTGTTCACCTTTGACTTTAATCCTCATGTTGGTCACATCCAATATCCGAATCATCCAGCCAATACTTGATATATTTACCATTGTAAGACGTATTGCTGCCGACAAAATTCCAAGTGTCGTATTTGCGATACATCAATGCTTTGCTTGGGTGGTGTCCGCATTGATCCTTGTCGCGCTCAAAGTAAACAACAACTTCAACGTCGTCTTCCGGAAATCTATCTTCTACTTTGATCAATCTCATGTTTTATTCTCTCCTAATCAACAATTCATCTGCGTAATTCGAAATAGCACCACGATAGTTCTGCGTTAAATGACAGACACTTGCCCAAGGAACATTTTTAAAATGCTCGATATACGGAGCAAACCCTGAATTTTCTGGTCTATGAAAAAGATCAATCTGTCCAGTGTGACCAATTACGATCACCTTACATGAATCGTGCATACGTGTTAGAACTTTCTTCAACTCGTCTGCATAGAAGTTTTGCGCTTCATCGATAATAACGACTTTATTTTCAAAATTGCATCCACGAAGATAATTGTGCGATACGCATTGAATGTACGCTGTTCCATTTTTCAGGTTTTCGATGTTATCGTACACAGCTTGATCAATATTGATGTTTGCTTTTAGCGCTGCCTGATAGAACGGTTCATTGTACACAGACAGCTTTTCCTGCACTGTTCCCGGCAAGAATCCAATCCGGCCTTCCTGAACGGGCGCTGTAATATATACGATGCCGTCGTATCGATTGTATTGATAAAGTAGCTCTGCGGTCATAACGGCGATTTGAGTTTTTCCGCTTCCGGCGCGAGCGTCACAAAATACAATCATCTTATCTTTTGACCATATTGCATCTCTGAATGCTTTCTGTTCATCATCGAGCATCATGCCGAAAAACAGACTGTCCTCTAGTGTTTCGGGTGCAGTTAAAAAGTTCTGCTGCCTTATTCCTTTTTTATTTGCCATATTTTCCTCTTTTTCTTATTTTTGCCACAAAACGATTTTTCCATGCTGCGCGGTTGATTTCATATCGATTAACCGCTGATTAGATGATCCTCGAAAAAGCAATCGCTTATCTGCAAGATTTTCGTTAAATCGCCCGTCAACAAGAACGTTGCATAGATCAAGAAGTACCGTACAATATGTTCTGCCTTTTGAATAAGGCATCGAAAAGATCATACTTATAATCTCGTCGAGTGTATATCCTGTATAGATCCATACATCCTTATTCAATCCTTTTGCAATGCTTGCAATCGTTCTCGTTGCATCTATATTTTTAGGATCAAGAGGCTCGCCGCCTAAAATCGTAAGTCCTTGTATGTACGGTTTATTTAAATGCTCCTCAATATCTTTAAGCGTATCATCCGTGATTTTTGTTCCGTAGTTATAATCCCACGCCTCTTTGTTAAAGCAGCCGTGGCAATGATGCGAACAACCCGATAGAAAAACAGATACTCTTACACCCGGTCCGTTCGCTATGTCTGTTGTTTTTATTGCTGCGAATCGATTCTCAGCATAATCAGCGTCGTTCATCGTAACCCTCTTTTTCTGTATGCTTTAACATTATTGCACGCTCGCATTTCGCGCATTGTTCCGCAAGTCTGTCATATGTTTTACTGGACGACACCATGCAAAAGAGGAGGAACGTAACAAATGATGTGAGCGGTAAGATCCAAAGAAGATGTAGTGGATTCATTAGATAATCAACTCCTATGTTGTAATTCGTATGCTTTTATGACGTTTAGTGCGAGTTGCGCTGTTGTAAGCTGCCCAACACCACCCGGAACGGGGGTAATTCGCATATATGGCATAGTCAAATCATTCGGTTCAATGTCTCCACACAGCTTTCCGTCTTTATCTCTGTTAATGCCAACGTCGATCCAATAATCTGCATCAGAAAATACCATGTTTTGAAAATTTTCTGCACAAATATATTTCGGTTTTCCAATTGCAGACACAACGATATCTGCATACTGCAAACAATCTTCCAGGACTCGTCTACTTGTCTTGCTGTGGCATACGGTAACAGTGGCATTTCGATCCATCAGCATTTTAATCAGAGGCTTTCCGACTAAATTACTGCGTCCAATGATGGTCGCTTTCTTTCCGGACAAGTCCTTTGGTAACAGCCTTAGAATTCCTGTTGGCGTTGCGGGTGCAATACATTCCTGACCAGACCAAAGACGACCGATACTTTCAGAAGATAAGCCGTCTACATCCTTATCGTATGGTATCAAATCAAGAAGCTCCCGCTCCCTGCCTTTAAGATGCTCAGGGAGTGGAAGCTGGAGCATAATGCCGTTAATCTTGCTCATCTGGCTATACATGCAAATAACATTAACTATTTGTTCGAAACTTGTTTTACATGGAAGTTTTACAATGTTTGTTTGGATGCCAATTTCTTTGCATGTCTTTTCTTTATTTCGGATATATACATCACTCGCATCGTCGCCTTCAACCTGAATGATTGCAAGAGTTGGCTGCGCTCCGATCTCTGTGATTTTTTCTTTAGCCTCGTACAGCATCGCTGATCTAACAGTTTTGCAATCAATAATCACGCTACGTTCCTCCGTTTTTTGTTTATAAATGAAGCGTTCGATCTTGAATTTCTTCTGTTCGCCCTTGATTCCAGAAATTCGTTCCCAAGTATCCACATGTACGCCTGACGACGCTCATCTTATCCTGCTGACGGTTTTTGCAATTTGGGCACTCCCAAATCAGTTTGCCGTTATCGTCTTTAACGATTTTGATTTCTCCATCGAAACCACACACACTGCAATAATCTGATTTTGTGTTAAGCTCTGCATACATAATGCTATTGTAAATATGCTGGATTAAAGCCAGTACGGCAGGAATATTGTTTTGCAAATTAGGTGTTTCTACGTAACTAACAGCACCGCCCGGTGATAATCGCTGAAACTCTGCCTCAATGGATAATTTGGAAAAAGCATCAATTTGCTCTCTGACGTTTACATGATACGAGTTTGTGATATAATCGTGATCCGTGACATTTTCAATAATGCCAAATCGTTTCTGCAAACATTTCGCGAACTTGTATGTCGTACTTTCAATCGGTGTTCCGTATGGAGAATAGTCAATATTCTCCGCTGCTTTCCATTCATTGCATTTATCATTAAGTTTTTGCATGACGGCAAGAGCAAACTCTTTTCCATCTTTTGTATGAGATGCACCTGTCATATAGTAAACACATTCGTACAAGCCAGCATACCCAAGAGATATCGTCGAGTATCCGTTATAAAGAAGCGGATCGATAACTTCTCCCTTTTCAAGTCTTGCCAATGCACCATGCTGCCAGAGAATCGGTGCTACGTCTGACGGCGTGCCAAGCAGGTGTTCATGTCGAATGCGCAGCGCACGATGGCATAATTCCAATCGTTCATCATAAATCTGCCAGAACTTTTCCATATCTTTGCCGGAAGATAATGCTACGTCTACTAAGTTAATTGTGACAACGCCTTGGTTGAACCGACCGTAGTATTTATGCTTTCCCTTTGTGTAGTTTTTTGCTTTCGCAATATTGCCGATTTCTTTATCTGTAAAGCGGTCTACGGTAAGGAACGAACGGCATCCCATGCACGGATAAACATCACCAGATTTTAATTCGCGCATGATCTTTCTTGAAATGTAATCCGGAACCATCCGTTTCGCAGTACATTGAGCCGCCAGTTCGGTCAAATAATAGTATTTCGATACCGGTGTTACGTTATTTTCGTCCAGTGCGTAAATCAGCTTTGGAAAAGCTGGCGTTATCCAAACTCCATTTTCGTTCTTCACGCCTTGTATGCGCTGATGAAGAACTTCTTCAATAATCAGCGCCAGATCGTTTCGTTGTTCCTCAGGAGCCTCATTGATATCCATATACACCGTTACAAATGGCGCTTGACCATTCGTAGTCATTAGCGTAATGATTTGATACTGCATTGTCTGAACGCCGCGCCGAATATCTTCTTGAACCATAGAACCAATCATTTTGTTCCATGCTTCAATCCCCATAGTGCTCACACAGCCAGCATACTCGCTGCGGAATTTTAAACGTGACAATTCAACAAATGGCGCAAGATGCGTCAGTGTGATTGTTTGACCACCATACTGGCTGGATGCAATTTGCGCGATGACTTGCGTAGCAATATTACAGGCCGTTGAAAACATGTGCGGTTTTTCAATCAACGTTCCGCTAATTACCGTTCCGTGCTGAAGCATGTCATCCAGATTTACGAGACAACAATTGTGTGATCGCTGGATAAAATAGTCCGAATCGTGGAAGTGGATAATGCCTTCGTCATGCGCATCCATAATTTCTTTAGGAAGCAGCATTCGTCGTGTAATATCCTTGCTTACCTCGCCCGCAATATAATCCCTTTGAGTTGGAAGCACTGCCGGATTTTTATTGCTGTTCTCTTGTTTTACCTCTTCATTTTGATGGCTTACAATACTGAGAACGGTTTCATCGATGGTGTTTCCTTTACGCCTGAGCGCGTGCTCGTATCGATATCGAATGTATGCCTTAGCCAGATCAAAAGCGTTACAACGCATCAACTCTGTTTCTACAAGTTCCTGAATTTCTTCAACATGCGGCGCATGCAGCATGGATGCACATTGAGCCGTCACACTTCTTACAATGTTTAAAATTTCTTCTTCTGTTAATTTTTTATTTTCAGGTATTTCATCGTTCGCTCTTGAAACAGCGCTTAGAATTTTACCTGATTCAAATGGAACCTCTGTTCCATTTCGTTTAATGACGTTCACGCCAATCCCTCGTTTCGTTATTCCAAATCGATATGTTCAAGTTCGGCTTTCATATTCATAGGACGCTATTATGTCACGATCATCATTACTAAAGGTTTTGCAAATTTGTTTTTGCTTTTCCGAATCAAATACTGTGCATTTTATGGATGATGGAAATTTTTCTTTCGCATAAAATACAGGCTCAAATCGAATGCAGCTTGCATGACTTTTTTCACATTCTTCACAGTCATGTAATGTAAGATATGTCGTATGACAGACTTCGCATTGATATGCTTTTAGATGCAGCATGAATATCTCCTTACGCGCAATAATGAAGCCAAAGACAAACGCCGTATGCGATAAGCCAAAGGATCGGGACAAAAATCGGATCAATCATTTTTGTTTTCCTCTTTTGTTTTTAATTCTTTACAAAACTTACAAACCTGATCAAAACACGATTCACATAACATATACTCCCATCTCCTTGGAAAATGAAATGGCCCCATGTCCATTGTGATTATCCTTTTTTCCCTGCTGTTTTCAAATTGCTTTTTACATCGATCGCAAATATAAATAACCATCTTAGCGTGTTACTCCTTCCACTTTAGAAGAAAAAGTGGATCAACACACTTAAAGGAAATGCCCTTCTCATAATTGCGGAAAACAATGCCCTCTCGCAGAGTGTGATATAATTGAGAATCGCCATGGACATAATTTTCAATCTCCTGTATGGTATCTGGTAAACAATAATTTGTTGCTACAAGCGGAACCCATTTAAGCCCATACGGACGAAGAATTTTCTCGGCTTCAATACTGTCAATTTTTCCGTTCTTTTCTGTAATAAGATTAAAACAATACAGATCCGGCTTATCTACATGGTATTTGTTGCCTTGAACGTTTGGCGCAATGCATTCGCCCTGAATGCAAACCCATTCGCTTCCGTCGTCACATTTTTTTAACAAACTATAAAGCACGTCTTTGATATGATATCGATTGGCAACCGACCAATAAGATGATGAATCTTCGAGAAACAATCGTAAATTGCGAGAGCAAACGCCAAAGTCGTATTCAGTACGAAGACCGAAAAACTTTTTATACTTACGAAGGAAGAATGTACCCGACTGTCCATCCACTTTTTCATGTGCTTCAAATGTAATATCCTTACGGCTTAGCATAAATGGCATAGACTGAATTCGTGCTTCGTCCGTTTTAGCGATAAAATCCGGGAAAGATTTCCTCTTAATAGAATTGCCCCAAATCCTCTGAGCGAAACCAGCCGTTATTGGGCAGCGGAGCATCCACTGATGTAATTTAGAAACCTTCTTCTTTGACCTGATGTTAGCGTAATCTTGCTGAATTTCTTCCTGTGGCTCGTATTTTGTAATATGAAGCAAATCGGTTACATCAGTACCGATCTCGTAGCTGCCACTTGGCAGATGAGACATTGGCAGACACAATCCTTGAGAAATGACACCAGCCATCTTCATTGTTTTAATGCGGAAATTGCATCTCCGAAGAAACTCAAACTCAGGCGTTTCAGGAAAAACAGAGTCCACCTCGCAGTAGACACAGAGATCTCCTTCTTTAAACTGATCATAACGAACAATGACCTGCCAGCCGAGAACTTGAGCAAGGCCGATCTGATCGCGACCCTCGATGGGATGAATTGCTTCAATTTTTTGAATGCTTGCAAGTTTTCTCATTTCAAACCTCTTCTAACAAAACGCAAAACGCTATATCGTAAAACCCATAACGTAAAAGTGTTTTTGCGATTGTTTTCCTTAAAATAAAAGAAGATGCCTCAACCTGAGACATCTTCGCTTCTTCATACACGATTGTTGTCAATTGTTCAATCGTTTGATCTGATATGCGAAATCCATTGCCAAGACGACGAACCATTTCAACAGCGTTTAAAATCGTATTTTTAACATACTCCTTCAGCAAGGAAGGATCGTTATTGTCCATTTTTTTGCTCCTTACAGCTCTACATTTGTTTTAACATAAAGACCGCATGGGCAGTCGTCCATGTGTTTACAAAACTTCGGACATTTATTTTGCTTACACTTTTCATCAGCTTCGATGCAGTAGCCATTGTTGTCTCGAATGCGCCGCTTGATTTCGTACACAAATTCCTCAACCGGGTTTAATTCAAATCCCTGTTTCATGTTCGGTATTCCTCTTGTTGTTATCGTTGATGCTTTTATTTACCGTGCAGTTTGAAACACTGCGTTTTGTGCAAATTGAGCCGATTATGCTACGGCTGGTTGTAAACGACAGCGTTTGCGTGCTATGGTCTTCATCCAGAAAAATCAGCTCTTTTGCATATGGCAATGTTCGTGCCCATGCGATAAAATTGTAGACTTGAGGCTTATCCATACCAGACCACTCGTTCAGCTTGTGAAACCGACGCTGCCCTTTGCCGCAAATAGCAAACAAGTTTTCGTAAGACATTGTAACCGTTCGCTTCTGAAGCCAGCTTTCAGGCAAAATTCGGATGAGTTCCTTCCAGTATTTTTTGTCCTTTGTCTCTAAGTATTTTTGACGAATCTGTTCGCAATGTGAAACAACAGCCATCATAAAATCTGATGTATTTGTAAGCGAATCAATTTCTGCATTCTGATCCATGTCATCGATTTCAAAACATTCCATTGTAATTGGGCTGCTGGTCAATCTATGCATAGTTGACGTTGAATTGGCAACTGTGCCAACCTTGTACGTATCAAATTCCTTCCACCAATACATTGGGGCCGTGATATCCACCCAAACGACAATCTGTCGCATAAACTTCCTATGCTCCGAGCCTGCCTGAATCAATCTTTGCGCAAGATCCATGTCGTTCTCTCCGATTTCAAATCGGTGACAAGTATAAGACTCATCGTCTGAGGATAAAACCGTTTCTTCTACCCAATGACTGTCTGAGCGATTCCAACTCTCTTTGGGATTGCGCATGCCGCGGAGCGCATGTTCAAAACCATATACATCTGTATTTTCAAATTTCATGTTCACGCCTCCAGCACAGAAGGATGTTCAGCGAAGAAATCATAGAACTTACACTCATCCGACGTCAGCTCACAAAACAGTTCAAGGTCGTTCTTATGGTCTTTCACCAATTCGCCGATAACCAGATATTGCGTCAGCAAAGATTTCATATTATACTGGTCGCCGTAACTGGATTGCATCCATACCTGACCGTCGCACTGATCGACAGTTTTCAGAAAGTCCTGTACGTCGGAAATGTTGCTCATTTTCATAAAAGTGTTTTCCTTTCAGATTGTTTTTTATCCTTGCTCCGCGCTTGCGCGGAGATGAAAAAGAAGGCTGCCAGATTATTTCTGACAGCCCAATAAAAATTATCTTAACCCTGTTGATCCCATACCGCCGGTTCTGGCATCGGTCACATTGCCGTTATGAGAAATGCCATATGGGATAAAAATTCCTTGAACAAAACGATCTCCGGCCTTCAGCGAGAACGGTGTATCGGATATCACTTTGCACATAATATGTCCTTCGTTGCTTGCCAGCACATAGTCTGCATCGATAATGCCGCATGTGTTTTTAAGACGCATGCCGTATTTAAAGCCTAGCCCGGAACGAGGAACCAACATGAGGAAATAACATCCCCACATCGGAACACGAATACCTGTCGGAATAAGAACGGGTTCAGTTCCGATTTCCACGTCAAACGGAACAACGAAGTCATACCCAGCGCTCGCTGATGTTGCACGCTGCGGGAGTCGAATCTGATCGTATTCCTTCTTCAGCGTTTCTTCATCTATATCTGATCCTCTTGATTCCTTATACTGTTCAAATGAAACCTTCATAAAGCGTGCAATTTTTTTCATAGCAAATCTCCTTAAATAATCTGATCGATCGAACGAACGATTTCATCGCAAATTCCGTATTGCAGACACGTTTCCGCATCAAGCACCCAGTCGTTTGTCTTTCTCTTTTTCATAACACGAGGCGGAATGTTTGTATGCTGCATGATGTATCTCTGGGTTTCCTTGATTGTTTGTTCGCATGAGCTGTACCAGTCTCTGATTTTATCAATATCTCCTTCAATAGACGCAGAACCTTCGTGAATCAGAACTTTTGCATGCTCAAACATGAAGCGTTTGTGCCCCGCTATAAGAATTACGCCTCCGGCGGAGGCTGCAAAACCAATGTTTACCGTATAAACCGGCGTTATCGAAAGCTCTATTGTGTCTACAAGCGTCCACATGAGTGTAACATCTCCGCCTCCTGTGGTGATATAAATATAAATAGGCTTTCGTTCTTCCTTTGGAATTCCTTTATCTTCAATGTTCCATGCGATAATCTGCCTTTGTATGTTAAGCACCACTTTATCAATCTCGTCTGAATCCAGATAGATTTTACGATCCTGTTCCAGTTTTTGATCAACAGACAATGTTACATCGTGTATGCAAATATCCTCAATGGACAGCAGTTCTTCTTCCTGCTTTTCGTCACACATACGGTTATTCATTTTCCTCCGCCTCCTTTGGTTTAAGTTCTCCACTAATAATTAAAAAAGCAACGGCTACAGCCGTTGCATCTGATTCATCATCATTTTTATATGAAAGATTGCCGACATATTTTTTCAAAGCATTCGCTACCTGCGTCTTGTCTGCTTTTCCGCTACCGGCAATCGTTTTTTTAATCGTTACTGGGTAGATTTCATCAAATTCCTTGTGTTCTTTCCATGCTTCGTAGTCTATGATGCCGACAACTTCCGATATAGCGGCTCTTGCGATTGCTCCGCCACGCGCTGCAAAACCATAATTATTTACTGATTTTTCTCGAACATAGAACGTCGGCATATCTTGGTTCTTTAATACGATACTGCGAAATACGTCTGCGATTTCGTGAAGAATCTGTCCGACTGGTTTTGTTTTTGATTTGTTATCAACGCTATATAAGCTTATGCTCTTAACTTTACATTCATTATCGGTTTTGTCTATGAGCATCTCGCAGAATCCAGGCCGTTTCAAACTCAAATCTGCGGCAATCAGTCTATATTGTGCGGGCAGTTGTTTATCTGTGTTCATGCAACCACATCCTTACAGAAACCGCGACATATATAATAAGTAGAAACGGGATAGATAAGATTGCCAGCATGACCATTTCTACTTTCTTAAAAGGTGACCATGCCGCCCAAAGAGCTGATATAACACCGTGTGCATTTAAATTAACATCTAAAAATGTCTTTTTTATAAGACTGAGTTCTGTTTGAAGCAAATGACCATAGAGCAGTGTGCTTAAAAATGAAATCAGTTCTAAGAGTAAAAAATTTTTAACGAAATAAAGCATATCTCTCCGATTATCCGCAACCCGCTTCATTTTTATCAGCTTGTTGATCGTTCATTTCAGAAGTGATTGCTGTTGTAATTTTTTGTTTAAACGCTTTTTCTGCCGCTGAATTTAGCATATAACCACTAACCACGACACCGGCAAGCGTTGCAGACCATTGTATAACGCTCACTAAAACCTGAGCGTTGTAAGAATCCAGCTCCGTAAAAGCCGTAATAAATAATACGACAATTGCAATAAGCGCCCATTGTGCAAGACCCCATATCGACAGTTTTTTAGAATGTTGCACATACCATGTAGCAAAAGAGTTATCGTTCATCAAAAACTCCTGTCTTCCATACATTTGCAATATGCATTTTCGATGTATTTCATGGTTTTAACAGCAACGGAATTCTCGAAATCAGGATGTTCCTCGCAGTATTGAGAGTACGATTGACAATCTCTAATGATTTGATCAAAATGTTCTTTTGTGTGTTTTCGATCTTCGTGCAAAAGCTCGTCGCCAAATCGTAAAATTCTTGTGCGCGCATTGATTGCATTTTGCCTTTCAAAATCTTGTTTTAGTGTCTGAACTTCTCTAGCCGTATTAGATATTTCTTCCTTTATACCTTTTAGTTCTTGCGTAATATTGTGATTCAGTAGACTGCCAATATGATTGATTAGCAGAGACCATGGATTGATTTTAATTTTGCTGACTTCGACAAAAGAGAGCAAGCCGATAACGAGAAACGCAATCGTTCCTCCGTTTGTGTTTTGCTTTATCCAGTCGATCAGGTATTGCATGATCTTTAATCAACGGCTTGAGAGGCGCATGGCTGATAACCAAGCGTCTGTATGAAATTTATAATCTTATCTTTATCAGACGCATTCATTACTGTTGCAGTAATGATCCACGCCTCGCTCTCTTTATTGATTTTAACGTAGTCAGCTTTGACGTATAGTTTTTGCGAATTGTAATCAAACGAATACCATCCGTCTTTCATTCCTGTGATAAAAATATTGTCTCCAGTATATAACTTTGTTACGGACGGATAATTGGTTCCTGGGCCGCTTCTTGCATTCAAAAATCCACTATTAAGAGAGACGATCCCCACCTGCGGGTAGGATGATGAATCGGCATCTTCGCCGCCTGCTTGAACGTCGTATATTGTATTCTTCAAACGACTTGCATGAGTCCATTCACTGATTTTCGATTGAACAATGTTGCTTTTTTTCGATTTTGCTTCAATAACATTGCTATTTCCGATATATAAACCTACATGATAAAAATTTCCAATGGAATCGTTGTAATATGGATTTCCCGCATCTGATGGCTTCCAGTCTCTATGTTTATAAACAGCCATGCCCGGAACCAGGTCAATTTCACCAATCTTTCCCTTTTGTGTGCTGTACTTTCTCCACATGGTATTAGAGCCATGATACATAAACGATCCGCCTTGTTTATACCAATAGGAAAACGCGCCGGAACAATCTACTTTTCCAAATTCGGCTGCTTTTTCAACGTATTTCCAGTCTTTCATCGTTTTAAAGCCTTTTATCAAATAACTAGCTTTTACATCTCCCACATCCGACGCTCCTTTCTTAATTTCTGTTGTTGGATAATAAAATTCTAAAATTTGCGTATAAGAAAAGCCAAGCAGCGCTGCTTGTTTGCAGCCCGCTTGGCTCATTCCTACGCCGTGCCCTGTTTTCTTTTTATACGACGCTTGACTATCCCATGGATCATCTTGTTCGATGAGCCATGAACGATATCCACCCCACCGCTGTTTGCTTGACGTCGTTCTACCGCCATTATTTGCTGAAAAAGAACATGGATTTACTGGTTCACCGTTTGAATAAACCATTTCTCCATGGGTCATGGTAACGGCCATCTGCGCATTTTTATACGCATAATCTTTTGCGCGTTCAGCGTTAAAACATTGCGGCGTCGCGTCACTGATTACTTTTGCTTTTAACGCATACGGATAAGCGACTGTCCTTGACGCAACGGCTTGGGCTTTGCATGCCTCAATTGGAGCATTGCCAATCTCCGCTGCGACAACTCCACGCAAATATTCATCAAAGTCTATTTCGATGATTTGGTTTTTGTGCGCATGGTAAAAGGCATAGTTTGTTGTTTTTGAAAGTTTAACCTTGATTTTCATACAAAAAAGCCGCTAACATAATCTGGCGGCCAGTTAGATCACACTACGAACATGAGCTGCATGTACGGTCGCTGGATCTACTTGCTCGTAAATCATCGTTGTTGATTCTTTCTTTGGACCTTCACAGGGCAAAACCAACAAATCATCCAGCGTCGATTTGCCCTGACTCTTTTCGAGAATCGCACATTCATCATAGCGTGTCATACCATTCTCTCGTAGTGCGATACCGATTCCGTGGCGATCCATTGGAACGATTCTTTCCTGTACCCAGCGCTTACTCCATTCCTCTCCGGGCTCATAGAGACCTTTCTGCGCAAACAACCGCATCATTCCTGGCAAAGACGAGAGTTTAACATCCTTACGAATCCTGAGTGAGAATTGCTGCGTTTTAGTATCATAGCTCAAATAAGCAACAGGATAATTCTGACGCTGCACATGAACGACCTTATAGTATTCAGTGTGGCAGCGAGATTCTTCGTTCATATTTTTTACCTTTCTCTGTATCAGTCAGCAAAAAACCTTGAATAAACGATGAAGCAACACTCTCTATCTGGTTTGGAAAAATAATCCAACATTGTGATTTTGAAGCGTTTATTCTTCATAAATGATTTTCAATCCATAGACTTTCGCTGCTTCATGTTCGATGCGACAGCCCCTCGCTTCTTCCCAGCCCTTGCAGAAGTAAGCGGCATGGCAAAGTGACATGTTTTCAAGGGATTTCGCAAGAAAACACAGTGGAATGTTTTCAACGCCACGTTCCTTCATGGTTTTCTGCGAATACCACTCATCCGTAAACAAGGTATTGACAATCTCGTAACCACGCTCTGTAAGCGCGTCGATGGCACGATTTCTAGTGTTGATAATTTCTTCATCCGATTTTCCAGCCATAGGCTGGGACAGCATAGCTTTCATCATATTTTGTTCCTTTCTCCTTGTTGAACGCGGACACATCATTTCCGACTAAATAAAAAGCCAGTTATAAGTCCAATCAGCCACATCAATAGGGCAACTACTCCAGAAGTAGTGTGGTCAATCGCCACCTAAAATCATCCTTTCAATAGTTTTGTATCATTGTTCTTTCCTCCGATTAGTTAGCATTAGATATAACTTTATGCAATTATCGCTTTTTCAGAATTACATTGCAAAATCTACTAATGTTATAACGAAAAAACACGGTAGGAAAACATAGAATTTATTTATTTGTTTATTGATGACCTTCTTCGTAAATCAAACTTCTCTCAATATATCCTCTATTTTTTGTAAATGTCGGAATATTGGTGTCTATTTCCCATTTGTGACGAACAGCTCCATTTATTTCTTCCACCGTGCGAACGATACAAGCTCCGCGCTTACATTCCACAGGATAATCATTCCAGTTTATGCCCTTCTGAAAAATCATTTCTTGAAGTTCAGCACTGTTCTTTTCCTGAAGTTCTCTGTGAGAATAGAGCGATTGCGCAACCATTTGAATGGAATTTCGAACGGCATCCTGCTGCCGCCAAATAAAATAATTCGCAACTTCGTTTACGGGAATAATAAAAGCGCGAGAATCAAAGGTCGCCGTATGCCTCGATTTTCCATATGATTTTAATTGCGTCAGGTAGTCTTCATTGATCTTTCTATCCGTTCCTCCATTCTCCCATCCTGGAAAATTATCTTCACCCCACGAATCAAGATGTTTCTCGAACGCTGCATCAAAAGCCAGAGTTGCTGTAGATGCTGTAATTGATACAATTTTGCATAAAACATTGTCGAACCACGGTTGTGTTTCAATCGTATCATCATTTGTTACAAGCAGGCTGATTTCATCTGACTGTACATAAGCCAACTTGCATCCGGCTACAGATTCACACAAAGCCTTAGCCGTATCCTGCATTGATTTTCTAAATACATCATCAAACGGTTTGACAAATCCACGGGTGAATGTATGAAAGGCACGACCATCGATTCGAACTATAATTGGAAGACGTCTCGGAAAATAAATACGGTATGCGTTTTCATAAGACTTCATTCGGTCGCCAATAGAATCAAAATTCATTTTTTATATGTTCTCCTATCGTAATTGTTCGTTTTATGTAAAGCCAAAATTAAAAATCATTGTTGGTGATTTTGGGGTTTAGGCGTATTGGCTTAGTTGACAATAGGATCGCCTCATCGTCATGTTTGGCAAAGACGTGAGTGACGCCCATACCCGTTAGAGAATTGCTCATGGCATTACAGAGCAGACACTCCGTGAAGTGTGCCGGATTGTCGCAGGAATCCGAGTTTACAGAAAAAAATTCGGGCAATTCCTTGGTGATTTCCTTGGAATTGCTCGAAATACTCATTTCTTGCTGGATCGTAGGAATTGCTGGACATTTTGGATACACTGCTCCATCTTCTCTTTGGTAATGACCGGCTCGGCAGGTGCATTTTCCTTCTTCTTGCCGACGAAAAAACAGTAGGCTTTTGAACGCTGGCCATGATTACACCTCCCTCATCGAAGCTAACATCCATATTAGCGGCCTTGTGTCTTGTTGAGGTCAACAAGACACACATTCGCGCACTTACGCTTCCGCCTGAACCGTCGCCGCGCTCCAAGTGTCGGATTTGTACACGCCGCCAACGCCGTTGATGACCGCGCAGTATACCGACTTGCACTTGCCGATGTTGGCCTGCAAGTCGCTGTGATAACGGACAAGAGCCTCGTCCAATGCGTCAAAGCCGTGCAGATCGCGTGTTTCCGTCCCGTCGGTAGCCGTCAAGATTTTGATAGTGTAATATCGCATATTATGACCTCCTTAATTATTCATGGTGAAATTAAATATTTTTGTTGTTACTCCGCTTTGGCTTTCAAATCTTAAAAAGTTAAAGCCCGTGCCATCAAAAGCATAAATTGTCCCTGTAATCATTACAGCATCAGGATAATAATATCCTGTATTAACTGTGCCGGAATACCCAGACGGGTGCTGTGTCCACGACCCAGTCACGGAAAACAAACCTGTATTATTTCTAACTGCGTCGGCAATTAGAGCAATTAGCGTTTCTTTTGTACTGTCTGATTGGTTGTGTACTACTATAACGGGTCGGTGGTTGTTTAACTCGCCTGTTATAGTACATTTCTCCCAGTCGCTTTCACTTGTCGGTTCTGCTGTCGTCTGCACGAGCGCCTTGTACAGATTATCATTATAGATACAGTACGCGCCTTTTTCGTATGTTTGACCTGTTTTCCATGCATCAGATACGATTGATTTATTAGCTTTTGCGCTAATATCGATCTTTAGCTGACTAAGCTCTGTTCCTACCTTTTTTGCATCCGCTGCTTTTCCTTCAACACTTAAAGTCGTATCTGTGCTCAGTTGATCAAACTCAGTTTTTGCGACAGCGCCTATATTCAGTCTCGCTTGGTTTTTCTGGCTATCTGTCAGTGCTTGTTTTTCGCACGACACGAATGCTGGAGGTGTTTTAGTTGTATCAACCCAAACGTTTACATCAGGGTCTGTTGGCTCAACATTTCCAATAAAAACACCGCTCTTACCGTCTTTTCCAGCCTTTCCGACAATTTTTGTTGTCTTCGTACCCTCTTTATCTGTAATCGAAATGGTTGTACCGTCGGATTCTTCTGTCATATTTACGGTTGGGCTGTATCCATCTGCGCCGTTTAAGAGTTTTGCTTCCTTCGTTCCATTTTTATCTGTAATCAAAAGTGCCACGCCATTATTTTCCTGCGTGACTGATACAGTCGGACTAAAACCGTCTTCACCAATACGACCCTTTGGAATATTGGCTGTCGTTGTACCGTTTTTATCTATAATTGTGATGGTTGCGCCGTCTGCCGTTTCATCAACCTTGGCTGACGGACTGAAACCATCGTCTCCTTTTTGTCCTTTCAAGTCCGCCGAGCTGGTTCCGCTTGCGCTTGTTACGCTTAGCGTTGTGCCGTTCCATTCATGTGTAGTGCTTACGCCATCTTTGCCCTTCGGAATTTTGAAATCAAAATGAAAACCATCTGTTTTTTCAGTCACGCTTGCGCTTGCTGCATTGTTGCTTGGAACAGATTCCGCGTTCGCCGTCATGTTTTTAATGTGGTCAACCGCTGTATTCACGTTATTGATTGCAGTTGCCGATTGATCAATCTTCTCGTCAATCTGCGTTATTTTTTCGTTTGCGTTTGTAATGATTTGATCTGCGTCATTCTTAACACGGTTGAATTCAGCAAGCAGTTTATTGAATTCAACATGCTCTTCTTCTGAATAAACAAATCCAGTTGGCTTCTGTCTCTTGATGACCGGAATTTTGACTTCAATCGTCGTTATACCTATGTCGTCAAGCGCCACAAACAGATAACAAACAATCGTTTCTCCGAGAAAGGTCAACACATTTGGAATTCTGTATTGCAATGTTCCTTCTTCTACAACCGGAAGAACGCTCATTGCTTCATTTGTGCCGTCTATTGCAAAATGCGCTTCCGGGCTTTGAGCAACAATATTACTCTGAAGCCCCGACACATATAGAACCTTTCCCTGATCATACTGATAAATAGAATCCGCTTCGTATTTTTTTCTGTTTGCGGTGCATATCACATGCAGTTTTTGCACGTCATTCATTGCATCACATTCTTTCTTGTCTTTTTATTTTATTCTTCATCAATTTGCTGATCATCTGGAAGTTCATCTGCAACGTCGTAAACCTTTAATCTAACGGTTTCATTCACTCGTTTGCTGTTTGCTTGTTTGTAATTAGATCGCTCAACGGCGTTCATCAGCACTTTAACAGACATTGGCGACGCGATAACCGTCCCGTTATCAAGAAAAACGGCAGACTTCGTTGGAAGTCTGCCTGATGCGTTTACAAGCGTCCCCGCTTGTCGCTCACTTTTTATGGTTTGTCTGGCCTGATGAGATTCTGTAGACATGATTGCTACGATTCTTGTTGCACAAATCGCCGTATCAGGCCCGACGGCGATAAACCTTAGAGGTATTTGATAGATTTCCAGTCACGCCTTTCTTTACGGCATCAAAAGTCATCAAAGAAATTGGTATCATCGTCGCTCCAATCTGTACTACAACCTGTTAGTGTATCATGCGATTCACCAATACGATTTCCATCATCATCATAGTGAAAAGTCGTATCGAATAAGCCCTTTTGAGAAGATCCGATATGTTTGTATTGATCATCGTAATGATGCATTGAATCGAATAGACCTTCGTCTGTTGAACCGACATGTCCGCCTGATGCATCATAATGCTCATACGATCCATCAAACAGCCCTTGCCAGCTCTCGCCGATTTTCTTACCCTGCTCATTATAATGAAGCAATTGCCCAAAAAGCCCTTTTACGGTTCTAATCTTCACAACGACAACTCCTTTCATGCCACAATGTTGCAGCTTTCAAGCCACAATTCGTATTCATCCGGAATCGCGATACGTTTTCCGTTTTTGTACAGGTAGCGAGGTCGTTTACTCCACTTTTCCAGTGACACAACACGCCCCGTTTGGATGACACTCTGATTATAATTCTTCTTCGACATTTTTACAAGCCCACTCGTACCTTTGCAAACATTATATAGTTTAATCTTCGGCGTATATTTATCGTCAACCTCCAAAATGAAATATTCGTTCGGGCAATGCGACCGGTCTGTGCTAAAACACAAGCCGAGAAAATCATTTTCCGCAGCGATTCTTTCATAGATTGGAAGATTTATATCATCGTGATTTTGCTCAAACTGAGAAATAATTGCCAGTCGTTTTTCATATGATTTAACAGTCTTCGTTAATTTGTTTTTTCCATCGAAAAACTCAGTAAAAACAGCCATAAGTTTTCCAGTTTTTCCAAATTGTTCAAAGTAGCCGATTTTAATCAACACTTCAATTTGACGTTTGTTGATCGCCGTTTCCATTTGTAAACACCGAAGCAAGGATGTGAAATCGTTAAAGTTTCTATCTCCGATTTCACACAGCTTTTCTGCTGTTGCAGACGGTATAAATTTAATCGACGACAGAGATTGGGAAATGGTATTTTTCGTTTTATCAATATACCAGTCACGGTTATCCTGACCAAAACGGCCCGGCGTTAATCTAATATTTTGATACCGATACATCTCGTCAATAATCAAAGCAATTTTTTCTTTATTACCTTTATCCGTATAGAGTTTCAACATTGTTGCGTAAAACTCATACGGATAATGACGTTTTAAAAATGCGCCATACAGCGAATCCAAACACATGGCATATGCATGCGAGGCGTTAAACAGATATGATGCGCTATTTAGAATGACCGTCCATACGTCGTCTGCTGTTTTTTCTGCTAAATTTCCAGTCACGCTTTCCTTTTCTATTAAATAGCGAATAAAGCCCGGAATAAATTGCTCTTTATACTTTGCAACTTTTTCAAGTTTTTTCTTTTTAATGGCCTTGATCAGTAGGTTTGCATCTGCTGGAGAGATACCGGCGGCTTTGGCAAGCGTCATTACCTGTTCGTCATAAAACAAAAAAGATGATTTTCCAGTCACGCTTGTTGCTCCATCTAAGCGAAGCATATTATCCATTGCAGGAATGCCATACGAATGGAACGTTCTTGAAACGAAATCATCCACAAGAGACTTCGCGCCCGGCCTGATTGCAGCCACCATCGCCGTTAACTCAACCGTGTTTTGCGGTTTAAATTGCATAACACGCTGCGTTGTTTTTGGTTTCTCCATTTGATTGAGACCCATTGTAAAACCGTTCGCGTATAACGCCCATATCTCAGAATCATCTTTTACTGATTCAACAAGCTCGTCAGCAGACAAAACATCTTGACCGATTGTATTAAACGTATCGTTAATCAATTTCACAACATCTACGCGCAAAAGATCACTCTTCGTGTAGCCAAACGAATCTGCCGTTGTGCCGTCGATATAGACGCAAAATTGCGGTTCTTTGCTGCCTGTTTTTGGCTTCAATCGAATAACACCGATTTCTTCTCGTAAATCCATATGATAAACCAAATGCGCACACGGATGCGGAGAAATGGACGTAATGATATTTTGATACTGTTTACTGTCTTTGACAAGTTGGATATATTGAGGCTCAACGTAATCTTCGACTACAACATCTTCGTCAACATCATAATCAGGATCATCCTGATTGTTTTCAATCGCATGTTTTCGATCTAATTCATAAACAGATAATTGTTTAGAAATTTCATTTGACGTATTAAAATCAAGTTCTCTTGACCGAGACAGCATTTTAAACGCGGCAAGCGCTTTCAGTTTTCCGTAAGCTATCATTGGATAGCACGAATATTCTCCGAACACTTCTCTGCCTGCCTGCTCAAATGCTTCCAAATTCGATATGTTGCTATCGACATCCGGCATGCTTCCGGATTCCAGCTTGGCTTTGCTAATAAAACGGTCAGGATACATCTTAACTGGTGTATGCAGTCTATTGATCGATGTAAACCCAAGTGCGTAATTGGTTGCGAAACCACAAGCTGAACCTCTTGATGTTGTCGTCAAAATGCCACCAAGCTGTTTTCCTCGTTCCAGCATATCGTGGAGGCCGACGAAGTAATCCGCAGAATGCGTTTCCAAAATGGTGTTCATTTCCGCACGAAGTTCTTTTGCCTCGTCTGCATTTGGCTTTCCAGCTTTGTCAACATATCCGTCGCACACCATTTTTTGATACAAGTATTCGCGTTGTTCGACAGACATGTTTTGCTTCGATTTTGCGATTGGAAATTTCCGTTCGCGTGTAAACGAAACGCCTTCAAAATCTCGCAGTTGCAATGTATTTTCCATCGCTTCTTCGATTTGAGCGCGGCTAAATACATTCTGATGGATTAAAGCTTCATATGCTTCGTTTGCTGTTGGCAGATGCAAGTCAAAAGAATCCTCTTGAGGGTATTGAATCTTAACAGAGCGCATGAGCTCTTCTCTCATAATCTTCTCTTCCGGAAAAATATAATGACTATCTGTTGCATAGATAATCGGATATTTATATTTTTGATAAAGATCCAATATCTTTTGATTGTGCGCAATTTGAATGGATTGCGGGTGGTGCTGAATTTCCAGATAAAAATTTTCTCTAAACAATTCGTGCAATGTTCCACATAAACGATCTGCGTCTTGATCGCGGACAGGCCCCGCAACGCAAGCCGTTGTCACTAAAAAATGACGATAATCTAAACGCGATAAAAGCTCAAAATCCGCACGAGCGTGCGTGTAAAAACCGCTCACGTTGGCTTCTGAAAGCATGGCGTTTAGTTGTTTATAGCCAATCATATCCTTAGCGATGACAATTAAATGAAAATTCCGATTGTCTTTAAGCTCAGGATCGCGTTGCGGAACAAAATAACATTCTGCACCGGCAATCGGCGTCATTTTGTAATCGTCGCTGCTATAAAAAGAAGCCAGCTCATATTGAGCCCATACATCGGAACGATTTCCATGTTCGGTGATGCACAGCGTATGATGGCCTCGATTTTTAAATTCTTTTGCATAATCATCAATGGATACAGGTGAATCCAACTGTGTAAAGCAATTGGACAGTTTTGTGTGGCAGTGATAAGGCTCAAAATCAGGCTTAAACACTGCTGCATCACCTCCATAGTTATCGTTTTTTCTTAAATTGAGGTTTTCCGTTCGGGCAAATCGCTCGGCATGAACAAAGTTCCTGACAGAAGAAATCCGCAGGCTGTTTCATGTTTAACCAGTCGATCATGTCGAACTGTTCAATTTTTTCAATCTGAGCAAGTGCCCATTTGAGCGTTTCCTCATATTCATCTTGCTTAAATGGTCTTTCTCTTTTAAGTCCGCCTTCTTTAAACAAGTTAAACATCAGACGCTTCGGCCATTTGTCATATTTTTCAAAAACATGCTTGGCATACAAATACTGTTGCTTATACATTTCATCTTCTGCCTTCTTGAAGGCCGTCAATGATTTTGACTTATGATCGAGAACAATCAAATCGCCAGTTTCTTCATCTTCGAGCAGCATATCGATAATGCCGACAAACGGTCTGCCAAATATGTCTGTTTCAAATTTCTGCTCAGCATCGACGATTCGATAGCCCGGAAACCCGTCAAAGTTTTTTAAATACGCATATCCGAGGTCGAATGCTTTTTGCGCATAACCTTTAACAGCTAAAACACGAGGCCATGATTGCGTAACCTCCAGCGGGTAACGCCTTTCATACTCTTGTGGCATTTGGTCAATTGTCAGTATCCCCTTTGCCCATTCATCCAGAATGTCGTGAATCAATGTACCTTGAGAAGCAAAGGCATTTTGAACCAGCCCGTCTGCTTTTTCTATTTTTTGTAGATAAAATCCATACGGGCATTCACTGACGGATTGCAACTGGCTGTAGCTGTAACGATGATTCTCTTGAATTAAACCCATGCATTACACCAGCCTTATCGGAAACATAGCGTCTACGCCATTTTGAGAACAAATGAGGCATACCTGATAAGCCGGTCCAAATAATCTCTTTTTAACCGTATAATCATCGCCGCCAGACAGAACTGCACCATTTTTAATATAGCCTACTTTTTCGAAGCGGCATCCTGCTACGTGTGTGTGACCGAGCAGCATGTAATCAATCTGTTTGCCAAGCATTTCGGATAAACGTACTGAAGATTGCTTCATATCGTCATCCAAATCGCCATGTACGCTGACATATGTTTTTCCTAAAATATCAAAGGTTGCTAAAGTTGAATCATAACTGTTCGATTGAAACTCAATGTTGCTTATGCATTCAAGTTTTGCCTGACAATACCATGGAATCAGAGCATCCAGTCGCTCAGCGCGCAACGCATGTTTTGGATTCTGCTCCAGCCGTGAATGATTTCCTGAAACATTATTAACGTGAACGCAGGTAAAGTGCTTACATAGCTCGTGTAAAAACGTCGCAATCAATTCTGATACGCCGATGATTTGCGCAATAACATGATCTCTGTTTTCTGTTTTGATTGTAGAATGAATGGAACCGCTGATTAAATCGCCCATCAGCGAAACATAGCAATGATCAATGCCGTTTCGTTCTCCAATATCAATGATTTCAGCAGCATAGTTCATAACACGTTGTTTTGCGATTTCAGGATTATATTGACCATAAAATCCATCAAAGCACATGCCATAATGCACATCTGAAAGTAAAGCATATATTGCTTGAGATTCATGGTTGTTTTTAGTAACTGGTTTGATTTGAATAGGTTTTACTTTATAGATTTCGTTTTTTAATTCATCAAGAAGAGAGTCAAAACGTGCATCCAGCATAAGTTGCCTTGAATATGCTGCACGTTCATCCCTGATTCGCACGCGCTGTCTATTCATTTCCGCAATGGATTGCTGCGTCATTTCAGAAAAGGAATCGTCCTGCTCGTCTTCGACGGTTTCAAACGCTTTTTGCAATTTCTTATACTTCTTGCGATAAACGGATTCATCATAATGAAGCGAAAAAGCTTCGTTCATCATGCTAGCTAATTCGCTCCAAGTATTTTCGATTTCTTTATCGATTTTTAAAGTGCCGAGACGCCAGAGGTAATCCTCCAACGTCTCGGCTTCCTGACGTTTTAAATCTTTTATCATATAGCTCCTTCTGTGGCGGAGGAGTTTATCGAATCATAATCAAATGCCACATTAAAATGGAATATCGTGTTGCCCACCGTATTGAATGGCAAAAGCCGGATCGTTACATGCCTGAAACTCCGGCGCTTGTGCGCCAGTGTGATCCCAACCATATATGGTGCGATCTCCAATATTTGCTTGATATATTCTTCGATTTGCCGGATCGTAATTGCATTCGATTAACCCGGTGGACCCATAATTTCGATTTTTTGTTATTCTTAAATTTGGTTTTTCTACATTGATAACATTATCTGCAAGATTTGTAATGACGCTGCTTCCGCTTACGTCATCGTTTGTGAACACGTCGCCCGGTCTTGTTTTTCTTGGATGCGAAACCAAGATAACATGAACCTTATATTTAACAGCGAACGCTTTGAGCGAAGCGACAAACTTACCTTGCGCTTTGATTTCTTCATTTTCGTTTTGCGAAATAATAGTCATCAGATTATCAACGAGGAAAACCTTGCACGCATACCGTCTGGCGCACATAGTAAAAACCTTGAGCACAGACTCTTCCTGCGTACAATCGTCGATAAGCGTGTTGTCGAACAGAAAAAATTTGCCGTTGATCCAATCTTTAATCCGCTTTTGAATATCAGAAGGAACAACAGCATACTTTTTGCCACTTCGCTTATCGGTTTCCGTTGCGATATAGCGACTTTCTGCCGCTTGCAGCATGATCCATTCAAGCATTTTTTGAGCCGAGAGTTCGCCTGAATATGCGCATACTGAGTAGCCTTGCTGAATGGCGTTTAATAAAAGCTGACCCGTCAGCGTGGACTTGCCTTCGCCGCGTTTACCTGAGAAAATCGTTACGCCGCCTTCGCATAAGCCGCCAATCATGTTATCCAGCTCCGGGATTCTTGTAAAAATCTTTGGAACTGATGTTGGATCAATGAAATTCACATCAGCCAGATTTAGTATACCTTTGATCGGAACGTGCTCGCTTGCATGCGCAAGTTCAGAAAGCGTTTCCGGTCCATAGGCGTATAATATTTCATTTGCATCCTTACATAGACGACCCATATCTGTACCGTTGACGACTAGCTGTGGGTATACCGGTGCGAGCATGCACCGATCCTCGCCAAGTCTTTTCATCAACGTGTTGACCATCTCTGCGCCCGGCTCATCACTATCTCCAAAAAGAACAATCTGCTGAAAACGCTCCAACCAGTCCCAGCAAATTGTTACCCAGTCGAAGTTATTGCACCCCGACGGCACGGACACCACGTTATGAACGCCAGCTTCGTACAGAGAAAGCGCATCAATTTCGCCTTCTGTGATGTATAGAGGCGCATTAAACGATACGTTGTCCATGCCAAACAAAATCGGTTCAAGATTTCGCTCCGTCCATTCCTTAGGGCCGTCTTCCTTTTTATGTTTTTGCGGTTTTCGATATTTTACATAAACCAATTCAGAGTTTCTATAAAACGGAAAAACGATATTTCCGTTTGCATCTGCTGATATGTTAAAGTCAGACAGCGTTGTTTCGCTGATTCTGCGTTTTGCAAAATAAGTTATGATTTCTTCTGTGACTGGTTTGAGAAGCTGCGGATCTGGCTTCACATAGGTCTTTTTTGTTTTCTCACGCGGAAGCGCAATCTCATCGATTGCCGTTTCGCCGAAGAACTCGCATAACTCTCTAAAACTGCCGGATTTGGAACAGCCACCGCGCAGACATGAAAACGCTCCGTTGTATAATCCGATTGAGAATGTTTCTGTGTCGGCATGTGCTCCGCCCTTGCAAAAGGGACAGTATTTCGCAACGGCCTGACCGTTGCGAATACGAAACTCCCCAATGTGCCTTTCACACAGGCCGATAACCGCTCCTGTGATATTCTGCATAGGCGAAATCCTTAGAACGGAAGCGTATTATCCATGTCAACCGGAGCTGCTTCCGTATGAGCTGGCTGCGCGACAGCGTTCGCGTCCTTCATTCGAGTGAGCGGCTGCGCATCCGTCGCGCTGATCCTGTACGACGTGCGCTCAACGCCGTTTTTGTCGTTGTATGAGCCGATAGAGAAAGTGCCGGTCACATACACGCCCGTTCCCTTCTGCGCTTTGTTCATAAAATAATCAACTGAACGTCCCCAGAGGGAAACATCAAAAAAATTGGAATCATATTCGCCGCTGTCGTTCTTCACGTTAGAACGAACACCGATTGTAAAAGAGCAAACCTTTCGGTCGCCAACCTCTCGAACCACCGGGTCACGAACCAGATTACCAAATGCACAAATTGTTGCAGCCATTTTATTTTACCCTTTGCTCATTTTTAAATGAGCCCTTTCTGTTGTTCTTCCATTACGGTCATTCTCGAAAGACAGAATCCTGTCATGCCGCATGCTTCATTGACTTGAGCGTGTCAAGCAGCGTTGTCAAATGAATCAGATCTTTACACGTTTTGTAATTGAGCTGACCAATTACAGGCTTTACGTTGTCTTCGAGGAATTTTACCGAGGCCGTCTTATCCAAGCCTGTCGTCAAACGCTTTGCTTCGACGTCGATTGCAGCGATCGTCTTTACGATTTCCGCTTCGGTCTCAACCTTCTTCTGTTTTACTTCATCCGTTTCTTCCGGCATATCTTCTCCAGCGTATACGTAAAGACCAAGGCCATGCCTTGCGACTGCTTTTGTCAGGCTTCGCTGAATCGCTTTATTAACATCCATGCTGGTTACGGACGCGAGCGGAATAGACTTGTTGCTGAGATTCATAATAGGAAGATCTTCGATCAGCTCCAACTGAAAATCGTCATCGACCAGTGTTACGCCTGTTTTCACCCAGCATGTTTTGCCATCCGTAAAGAAATTCAGTCCCTGATCGGTTTCGTATATCGTGTAGTACGAATCCGGAAAGCATTTCTTAAACTCTGTCCATGCCCATGCCCATGATAAATAAGACAATCCATTTTTCTTTTCAATATGATCGCTTACGTCAATGGCATTGAGCAAAACAAATCTGTTTTTTGAAGTCATAAAAACCTCCGTATTTTTACGATAAAAAAAGGTCTATTTTCTTTTGAAAATTACGGGAAGACAAACATCCGTTAATGTTAATTCAAAAGATTTTAGACCTGTTTTGTAAAGAAATTATTTGAGCGCAACACCATGTGCGCTGCCTTTCGGCACACGTTCCTGATATAATATCGGTTTAACAGATGATTCCGTTAAATCCATTACGGTATCATCCTTTGAAAAACGCATCCATAGCGGATCGGGTATTTGACTATCCATAAAAACAGCCATGCCTATATCCGACTTGGAATTTGTTTTATCCGGAACGCGCTTGATAATAATTGCCTCGCCGATTTGATCTCCAAATTGATTACATTCAAACCAACAAAGGAAACCCTTTGGATAATACTTTTTTGTTGCCTCATGCGAATATCGTCTTGAATCATGCATATGGTCGCGTGTTCGATAGTGACTTAAAAACGCAATCATATCGTCATGGCCGCATGGCGTTGCGACAAGGACACGGTTCATTGATTCATATGTTTCTGGATTTTTAAGCACACGCCAACCTGTTCTTGCAGCAGAACCGCCATGACTTTTGTATAAAATATAAGACGGTTCAAACACACCATTGTCAGCATCTTCTTGTTTGACAATTCCGATAAAAAACATCACGACGGCGGAACGCTCGCTATGGCGAGCGGAACCTTAATCCTTTCATAACGTTTCTTGTTTAGCTGACTAACATATGTTTTTCTATATTCCGCCTGACAAAGAACGCAGCGACACTGTTTGCTGTTTGTTCTCTCACACCAAATGCCGCAATCTACGCATTCAAAAAACCCGGATATGTTTTTTTCGCAAGTGTGATTAACCACCCATGTTGGAATCTTCATTCGACAATGGCTGCATGAAGAGCATGTCTTAACATTGTTTTCCAGATTGCGACATGCCATTTCGCCGAAAACCCGCCAAAACATCTGCTTGTGCGCAGCTCTCGTTGCGCCAGTACCGGCAAACAGGTATTTTACGATAGACGGATATACGGTCTCCAGATTTCCGAACCGTTTAACAAGTTCTTCCGTGATTAAGTCACGAACCAAATCAAAGGCATACGTTGATGTTCGCTCGTAATCATCCGTTTCTTCTTGTGCGCGAATGATATTTGCAATATTGGCATCGTCCATTTCACAAAATAATTTCACGGCATCGATATTGTAAGGAATTTGGTTATGCGCAAGCAGCATTTGCCAATTAAACGGAGCGATTCCAGCATAATTCATGTTAATCATTCCGATGTCGTCAAATCTGGCACAGATGCGGTTCATGGTTGACTGATTCGGTTTTGCGAATTGCTTCTTGTCCTTTGCTCTCAAATGCTCCTGTTTCCTTCCGTTCTTAGAAAACTGGAAGAAGTATGGCATTCTGCTTACCCTGCCGCCGATTGCTTTTGTGATTTTCTTTTTGATTTCCGGATATTGTTCATATGAGTTGACAAAACCTGTCTTCGCAGCATCGATAACCAAATTGTTATAAAAACATAGCATCGCAGCGGCTTCTCGATCCGGATGTTCGCGATTCCATAGTTTTGTCAGGCTATTTGATACGGCTCCGATTCCTGAAAAATCGTGAGCACGTTTGAGTCCATTGAAAAATTCTTCTCTGTTTAATTGCTGCGGAGCAGCTTTACCCAGATCATACAGCAAAGGAATCACGTTATATCTTTCGATATTTCGTTTCGCCGCATCGATGAGCGTTTTATCCGCAACGCAGTTCAACATGTCTCCATCGTTATCAAACTGTAAAACTTTGCTGATTAAATCATGACAGCTTGTATAAATGCCATCTGTCGTAAACCAGTCGTAAACAGACTGATCCTGAACAACGTTTTCAATAACCCATTCCATATACAGACTGGGCGAACGAAGACATGCGATTTCTCCTCGATTTCGATACGGTTTGCATGCTACTTCTTTGTTTTTAAGAATTCCTTCCGGTTTCTCAATGCCGAGAAACCAGTGTTCGCAAGCCGCGAACAAATCTGGAATAACAAAAAGACGCTTGTTTTCGCACCGAATCCTTCCGGATTTTGCGTCAAGCGTCCATTTCTTTTTGATATCTTTGAGTGTATTTTTTGAATATGCTTCTCGAAGGAGTTCCGGGTAAATTGCAAGAGCCCGTTTATACGGGTCTTGAGACAGCCGGTCTGCTTTTAATGTTCTGAGCATAGCGTTTTTATCCTTGGCGATATGCTCAATGCGATCATGCGTTTTACGTGTGAAGCGATCGATTTCCTCATCTGTAAAATCTTCTAATTGTTGAAGCATTTGATAGCAGATTGTTGTATCATTTACCTCGTCTTCTTCGTAATTCGTCCGACTTAAACAGCATCCGTTTTCTTTAAACTTATTCTTGTAATCATCCCAATCTTTATAATATGCCCATAGCTTAAACTGAGATTTTGTAAAGATAACCTGAATATTTTCAGCAATCAGATCATGTTGCTTGCCGTAAATATCCGTTAAGACAGGTTCAACATGATGCACTTGACAGAATTTGATGAAATCAAACACAGCGAGAAGTCCTTTGATGAACGGCCCTCGGCACATGGCGTTTTTATCCATAACAGACGGCAAAACCATACCGCAGCCATCCGTGTGTTTGATCATAGCCTCATGTATGCCGATATCAAACTGGTATTTCGAATCAATGTATTGCGTCAGGCCCGAAGCCGGAGCTTCAAAATCGTCAATCACAATACATCTGTCAATATCCATTTCAGGCCATGGGTCTGTTGCAGAACTAGCCAACGCGATATAAGCCATCAGCTTATTTACGTTGATTCCTCCAGCAGCATTGATGTCGTCAAAAGACAAGCCGCACATCATCTTTGATTGAATGCGATTCCACATGTCAACAGACATGCATTGAATTTTATCTGTTCGAAGCTGGCCTGCTGACGCCGTGATGAATTGATATCGTCTGCGTTCCACCGAACTGTCGTCATGCAAGATATCCATGTAGAAGCCGTCCAATACAATCTGTTTGAGTACGTCCAGCGATTTCCATTTGATAATGATTTTATCAAACGTAATCTGCTTATCGTCAAGACCCATTGCGCGGCTCTCGTCAGAAGCAAATTCCGCAATTTTTCTTGACGTTTTCAGTGTTCTCCATGACACGCCAGGCGGATAAATCGGATAGCCGCCGTCTCTAGGAAGTCTGCTTACGTCCAGAACATTTTTTAATCTTACACATCTTGGCGTTCCTGCATGAGATGCGATGATTTGATTTAATTGGTTTTGATATGCTTGCTTTTTCTCTTTTAATGCAAGCTGAATGGTTGGATCACGTTTGTCGTCGGATGCAAGCAACGACTTTTCTTTTTCGATTTCATTGACGAGAGAGATGATCTGCTCGTAGATTGCGTATTCTTCATCTGTAAACAAATCATAAGACATCAATGTAACAAGATTGATTTGTTTAGATAAATAGCTTTTACTTCCCGTTGTATACACCTCTTTCCCCGTAAGCAGCTTATTTAAAGTATAGGTAGCTTAGAAATATAGGTATGATTCTCTTTCCAATACGGTCATTCTCGAAAGTCTGACAAATTCATGGAATATAACTAATTTCAAGTGGGCAGCCGCCCGAATCAGAGCTTCACGAACAAAAAAGATTGTTGTACACGTATATCATAAAACACAAACGTGAATATGATATTTTATGGAGCAGCCTACATGCTGCTTTCAATCCAATTTATTTAAATAGTATGTGTAATTCTTTTTACACAGTAATTACGGCAGTCAGCCGTAAGTGAGCGGTTAACGAAGCGTTGTTTGCTTAATGAAAGTGGAAATAAGGAAATGTTGATTTTATGTGTTGTGCGTAGCTTGCAAAACGAAGCGCTAAACGACATGCGCCTTACTATTTTTTTGCTCTATAGAGCTATATTTTCAAAAGTCGGAAGAACCGACAAACAATAACTTAGCACCCATTTCTTTTTCTATTATAAAAAAAGAAAAAGATAGAAATAAAAAACAACTTTCCTTTTTATCCATCAAGCTCTGATTCGGACGGCTGTTAAGCCGTCTCTGCAAGGCACGTGTTAATGACATCAAGCGTCGAGTCTGTGATATCAAAAGCAGGCTCAAACGAAAAAGCAAGATCAAGCGTCTGTTTTTCGATCTTTGTGGATGTCTCATTCGTTTCAAGCATCAGGCGCTTCATCATTTCACGCGCTTTTTCAGTATCGAATGAAACGTTTTTCGCTTCGGTCACACGATATAAATAAGGCACTTGATTGCCTTCTGAATTGAAACGATAATCCGTATCTTTAAAGACGCGCGTTTTATTCTTGGCGCGGCTCATACCGCCCATACGACGCGCAAGCGTCTGCTTCTGTCGGTTGATTGCAATTTCTGCATCAATCTGAACCTCAGCTTCCGCCTTGGCTTTTGCGATTGCACGCTGGAGGTTTTCATATTCCTTCATTGCCTTTTCAGCAAGCTGCATCACCTTGTTTAAATCAAAGTGTGGCGCACCATTTCTGATCTCGTTATCTGTAAACACTTTATCTTCGGCTTCAGGATTTACAGCCTTTTTCTCGTGCGTTTGAGTTGTTGTGTACCAATCATCCTGCGATTCCATCTTATCCTGAATGGCAACCAACAAAACTTGAAGCCAGTTACTGTAGCGGAAGGATTCCTTCAGATTCATATTTTATATTCTCCTTTTAAGGTTATTTATGAGAAAAAATCTGCGTTACCATTTTAATGATTGTTTATGGGCAGCTAATGATGTGAGGTACGTATCTGGGATCTTGATCCCAGATACGTTCCTCTCATCATTAGCTGCCTAATAATTTCTTTTCATTTCATTCTTACACTTGATGACACCAAAGTGTTTCATAATTTTTACAAAAAAATTACGAATATCAGCGTAACGCAGATATGATAGTGCTCTCACTTCAGACGTTAGCCTGTTAGAGAGCGTGAAATAAGCGGATGTTATCCGCTTAAAAAAAGGGTAAATCTATATCTTGAAATACAAAGCATTGTCGTGGTCTATTGGCTGATTTTATATGCTTCTTTGACTTTACATTAAATTTGCTGCTCAGTTTTCTTTCGATATAGTTCATCGTGCGCGGCTCAATCATTTTGTAAAAGGCAAGCTGACCAAACATCTTTTGATTTTCATGCGCCGATTGGTTGACATTGTTTTGTTGATCAAGATAGTAAGCCGTGAGTTTAGCTTTCATCAATTTTTTTGCTCGATATCCAACCGTAATCTGATTGTCTTTATTAAGCATTAAGCCAAGATTCCAGTTTTTTCCGCTCGACGATCCATATCTCGTTTTCTCATCGTTAATTTGATACGGAGCATCAAACTGATCAAAGATTGTCTTTATGCGCCTGATTATCTTTTCATAATCAAAATCATAAGGAGATGAAATGATGATATCATCTGCATATCGAGTATAAACCATTCCTTTTTTATGCATGTCACCGTAAATCTTGTGATCAATTGGCAGCATAATCAGGTTTGTGAGTGCCGGGCTGATGGTTGTACCTTGCGGCAACACGTTGTTCAAAAACGCGATTTTAAGAATAGACTTTACAACCTTCTGATTCTCTTGAGATAAGCTGCAAAATGGATAGATGCTAAAAATCTGTCGCATTGCAAAATCATAATTCGTCTGCCCAAAGAAATCTTTTAAATCAATATGCAAAAACCACTTCGATTCATTGCCCTGATGGCGCTGAATACAGTCGTAAATATTCCGCTTTTTGATGTAAGCGAAAGCCGATGTATGATAATACATATACGGAGAAAGCCAATCCATCATAAGATCATGCACAACCCGCATACTTTTATTTGGATCGTGAATGGTTCGTGTTTTTCCGTTTGTTTTTGGAATTGATATGACATGATAATATCCATTTAGATCTTGGTTTTTAATAAAATTGTTAATCGCTGATAACAGCGTATTTGCATCGCGCATCCATTTTGCTGAATCAAAAAAAGGCAACGATTCATTTGACAAATCGTTGCACTTTTTCACAATGGTTGACTCGATTCGACGGGAACGGCGTTTGCACACGACATCGTTCATTAAATCTTCCAGTTCCGGAATCGCCATTTTAGGCTTCGTGTATTTTACAACATACATGCTTTACTCCATCAGTGTTAAGATATCTTTTTCGAGATGAGGAATTTCTGGTAAAATACGATATACTCCATTATATTGATCGATTCGCGCGTTTTCCATGATTTTAATAATTGGCTGTACTCGCGTATCTTTGGTTGGAGAAACTTTTTCATAGCCATAATATCTGTACTCAACGCACATGGAGTTCAACGTTGCGTCTGTTAATGTACATAAGTGCATTCTGTTTAAGGCTTCATTTTTTTTATTTTCGCATGGCTCTCCATTTATCGATTCACCACGAATTTCTTCAATCGACGGAATTGTAACCAATGATATGACTTCGCAGGTTTTTCCCCATAGTCTCGTATACCCATCCGGCACTTTATATGTTTTCGTCATGGGAACCATTACATTTAAATCATATTCTGAGAAACACTTGTTTAAAAAACCTTTTGCGTTGCGAAAATAGTACGGGGGTTCGTCGCCGTCATTGAGGTTTATTTGCTCTTCATCACTATTTAAATACTGAAACAGATAGCTTTTAGGAAAAAAATGATATCCATGCGTTTTTGCGGCACGATTATTTCCTGTCTTGGGTCTTGGCACATCCATAGTTGCCCAAATGTGCTTATATTTGATGGCCCTGCCTTCATCGTCTATTTTTAACCATTCTACTGCATTTGTTCCATCATGTCCAAACGTAAAAATGCTGCCAGTCGATAGTTCCTTGTATGTCATAACACTCCCGTTCCTTAATACGCATTTAACGCAAATGTGCTTGCGTCCATCAGGATCATCTTGTTTAGTTTCTTTTCTTTAACAAAGTTAATGAAATTTACAACACCAAGCGACACAATTAGCCGAACTGTGGATACAACGGAAAGCGTTAAATTGCAGGCGGAAACAGGTGTTTCCTGCTTTGCTTCTTCGTGGGAAAAGTTCATAGAGTTAAGAAGCGACCTAACTTCCATTTCATTTGACCAATCCGCCGCATAATGCTGCGCATCCGTCAGCCGCATACGAAAATCAAACATACCCAGAATAAACTGATTATGCTGATTTTCCTCTACGATCTTACGCCGAAGCTCGATGTTATCCACACAGAGAAATACATAACCGGAAAGCCGCTGATTTACATAACCTTTTCCGACAACCTTCAGGTGATTCGAAAGCTCCGGATTGATTTTAAGCAGATACTCAGAAAGTGCCTGCACTTTAGTTTTTCCAATGTCTGCTTCCGTATAGATTTGATTGGCGATATTGTGAGACTCTACAGTATCAAAATCATACAACGTGATTTTTTCGATACCATATCTCACCAATTCTTCTGCCAGCGTTGAACCAATTGCGCCACATCCGATGATATGAATGCGGCCTTTACAATCTTCCGGGTGGAAAAAATCATAACTCTTTGCAATATTCATGTTTGTTCTCCATTACCATGCACTATAAATGTCTCGATAACTGCTGCGCTGGCGCTGCATATCCCGAAGATAATCGTCAAAAGCATCGTCGTCGCTGTCATCCAAAGCCGTTTGCTTCATAACGGTGCTTTTAGCTGTCTTCTTTGTTGTTTTCTTTTCCGTCTTTCCGCTTTTCGCAGCCGAAGCTGTACTCTTTCCAGCTTCTTGCACGAAAGACTGATACGACGTTGAGGCGAATTTGCTCTTCACCTTTTGTTCTGAGTCTTTCATAAATGCTTCAATATCATCGCCCTGAAGCACTACATCGATATCGGCTGTTTCATACAGGGTGTTGGACGGCATGTCGTAAATGGCTACAGTAAAATTGCGCTTCTTGTTGACGATCATAAAGATGTAGAAGCCATCTGCCAGCAAATCGGACACAATTCCTTCCCGATGCTGCATATCCGTCGCGGACGGAGTTGGCGCGAAGTTTACATGAGAGTGTCCGTGAAAACGAAGCTGATTATATTGCTCGCCGGAGAACGTCAAGCCCCACTGCTCGTATTCAGCCTGATCGGTATTAACTGTTGCGCCAGTTACGTACTGTGGGTAAACCACAATGTCTGTAATCAGGAATTCGTGTTCATTCACGCGCTGAACCAGTCCGTGCCAACCAACCTCGGAAGTATAAGACATAACGAGCATCATCATTTTCGTATACGCCGTCGGCGTGAAGACGACTTTCATACGCTCGGTAACTTGTTTCTCGTCAATCTTTTTACTATATGTCAGTTTACCGTCTGCGATTTTCATCGTAGACAGCTTTTGTGTAAATTCTTCGATTAACTGACGGCGAATGTCGTCGGTTAAATTGATTACCTTTCCCATTTTAATCCTCCTTATTCTCCTGATTATTCAGCCATTCCAGTGCCTCTTCTGATGTTACGAAAGTTCCATCCGGCAATTCGATGCATTTACGGTCTGACTTAAAAAGGTCGTCAAACAGTTTAATCTGTGTAACTGGTTCCGCCAAATTCGTTGAATGGACAGACGCGCTGCACTGCCCCAATGCACCGATTAAATCGCCTTCAGCAAGATATTTGTTGATATACGTTTGATACGCACCCAGACAGTTAAAATAATACAAATGTGCATTCGGAAGATATTCTTCGAATTTCGTTGGAATTTCATAACGGCTCTTTGCCGTGCATCTGCATTGCTCAATATTAAGATTAAACATGCCGAACGTTCTAATTTTAAGCACCGCATCTTCTCCGAAAATCGCACGCAAAAGCTTAACTCGATTTTCAGGATTTCTGAAACTTCCTCTTCCGTCAACCTCTCTAAAAACGTAGGAAGAGTCATTTTCTGCAATTCGATCAAAAATCTCCGGATCAAAGTTATCCAGATATCCGGTAATGGCAACAACCAGGGTGGACTCAATTACTTCTACGAGATGCAGATTTTTATTTACCATGAAGTAATTGGATATCTTATTGCTAAACTCTTCGTTGTCTTCGCTCGTCAATCCGATAAGCTTATATGTCATATCTCTTTGTCCAAGAAGTAGATCTCGAATTCGTCCTTCAAGCTCACTGATGTCTCGCTTTATATTGTTTAGCTGGTTTGTGATATTTGCGCGTTGTTTCTTCATGGTCATCTGAGAGAATTCCTTTACCATGGCAACGATCTTTGCCTTATAGAAATCAAACTGACTTTCAATCGCTTGAATAGCCGCAATATAATGATCAGATTCTTCCTCAGACAAACTTCTAATTACCGCTTTTTCCTGATCACTCCACGGATGATTTTCTTTGTCGTAATACCACGGAAGCAGCTTATACAGCGCACCTTGAATGATGTGGAATTTGCGGAGGTTTAAATTTAAAACAAGCACGCAAGATACATGTTTTTCGCAGTTGATGAAAGCGTGCAAGTTCGCTACAGGCTTAAAAACGTCACGAAGCAAAGTTAATTCTTCGAAGCCGTCAAGTGTAATATGATTAAAATCGTCAAGCTTCATTGAAGTCGTATACTTCATATTGCAAATCATCAAACAATCTTTTTCAAGATTTGCCGCAATATGCAATTCTTCAAGCGTATGACGATTATTTTCTTCGTCTTTAATGTAGTAATTTAAAAATTTTGACGTAATAGACTGGTTGGCGTTCACACGATTGCAGAACAGTGCGCGAAGCGTAGCAGTCAGAGATGTATCCCCTTGATATTCAAATCCTTTGATATTTGGAAAAAGCGCATCGCCTGCGCCGCTTGCAAAATCAAGCCCAGAAACAGCGTTTTCAAACATATTTTGCCTCATTCGCTTGCCAAGCAAGCTTATTTCTTCTTAGAAAAACAAAAAAAAATTGGCTGTCAAGCACATGCCTGACAGCCACATATAGATTACTCGACGGTAATCTTATCCGCAACAGCCTGCTTTTCGTTGGTCACATCGGTGAGCTGAGAGGCAAACTGCTCTTCAAGCTGATTCAGCCGCAGAATCGTGACGCCCAGATATTCCTGAGCCCATTCCTTCTTATCACCAACGTCGTCCGGAATCATCACGGTAATGGTCGCATGGCCGTCCTTATCGGTGATAGTGGAGAACTCAGCACCATACTTTCCGATACAGCCATAACCATTGGTCGCCACGGCGATAGAGAAGAGTTCCTTCTTCTTTTCAGCATCCTTCAGCACAAGGGCTTCCGGGCGATACTTCGCCAGCGTCTTCAGATCCTCCGGCGTAGCCGCACTAGAAATAATCATCGCGCCACCCTTCGCGACGACAGTGGCTGCATTATCGGCCTTCACGACGGCCTGAACGAAATTCGTGCCATCCGTGCGAGCACCCAGCTCACTCATTGGCTTGGTCATATCAGAAGCGGACAGCGTGCAGCCGTTAAAGCTGATCATGCCACGAGTCGTAGACATACCGGCGCGTTCCATCGCCTCAAGGACTGTCGTGGTGTCGGAAACATTCATAGACTGGGCACTGGTAGAGTTACGGACTTCAACGTTAATCATCATAATTTTGATCCTCTTTTTCTTTCTTTGTTGTAAATGTGTAAAATTGCATCTTATGAACCGTCGGTACACGACGATTATTTTTATACCGTATTTGGCGTCACCCGCTTTGCGCCCCATGGAGGCATACGGCTAAGCAAAGCAAATAAAAAAATAGACCGCCCCGAAGGGCGGTCGGCGCTTTACGAACGCCAGTCGTAAACATGCTGAAATAAACTTTTCTTGAACACATATGGCACTTTTATAAATTTATACTCTTTGTCGAGCTAACTCTGCCTTTTTCAAGTTTGTTATCCAGCTTTTCTGATTTTTCTTCCCCTTTTCCCGCGCTTGCGCGGGCTTCAGAGAAGAGTTTGTTTTGGAGGTTAGGATAAAGGTTTACCATTTTTCACGGTTCCAAGCCATTCTTCAACATAGAGATCGTTCCCGTTGTAGTCGCAAACAATTCCCGGATAGTGAACCGGTATATTTGCTTTCAACAAAATGTTTGCCAGAACGATTGTTGTTTCCTCGATCATCCTTGCACCGAAACATGTGCTTGAGTCATCTGCCAGCGTTTGTAGTGCAGACGTCACAGCCTCGTGCGCTTGATCAACAACGTGTTGCTGTTCATCACTGAGATTTAACGTTATTCTTGTCTCTTCCGGCTCTTCATACATGTTTGGATTCTTCATGTTGACCTCCATTGTTAATCTATCGTCCAAGGGACGACGTAACTTGTTTCATCATTCTTATCACCTCAACATTTCAAAATCGTTAAACATGGGTCTGAACAACTGATTTTCTCTAATTTTATTATGTTCGTCCACATGAAAATGACCAAAGTACCACGTATAAGGAACATCTTCCAGTTCATTCATCATTTCATTCATAAAATTTTCCATCGTCCAATCTTCAAGCGACTTGTCTATACCTGACATCAACGCATGCTGCGGAACAACAGACCGCGGACAAGTATGGGTTAGAACAATGATCTTTTTCTTATTGTATTTTGCCAAAAAAACGGATCGTTTGAAATTATTGAGAACGTATTGCCGTTCAAGCTGAGACAACTGTTCATCTGAAAACCATCGCAATCCGTGCTTTAATCGATAATCCTTATCAATGCTGTGTGCGCCGCCACATACAAACGCTGTAACTGCATATTCTTCCTTATCCAACAAACTATACGCTTCTCCGCTTCTTGCAAACAAAAGCGACGGAAAGGCTTGTTCTACAAGGAATGAACCGCAATACTCACGTTTAAAAATAAAACGCTTACGATATAAAAGGTCAGATGGCCGCATTTCGTGATTGCCACGAACGAACATAAATGTGATTGGCATGCGTTCCAAATATTCCTTGAACTTCTGATCTTCCTGATCTCCTGTGTAATTTACGCCTGCGTCGCCTAGGACAATAAGCAAATCATCTTTGGTTGTGCCTACACGTTGGCAGAACGCTTTAACGGATGTAAAATCTCTATGTTTATCGCCCGTAATATAAATAGCCATCTTAACAACTCCTCGGATCTCTGAATTTGCTGATATGGGTATCGTTCAAATCTAGCCAATACGCATCCTCTCCGATTTTAACGCCGAGCGCGCTTCTCGGATAAATAACGTTTATTTGATCATAATGTCTTATCGTTGTTTCCTGTCTAACGAAGCTACACCTTTCGCGATCGCACGCAATATCGTTCAAAATCTTGAATACGGTTTCATGCCAATTTCTTTCTGCCTGAAGCTCCTTTTTACAGGTTTCACATTTTTCATTTAATTGTCTGATTTCGTCGATCTTTTTTGAACCGTCATTCATAAAAGATTTTGCGATTTTGGCAGCTTCTTCCATCTGTCCGTACAGTGCGCGATTTCTTTCTTTTAACTCATCTATTTCTTTTTTTAGTTGTATATTTTCATGAATTGCTTCGTTTTTACAGTTTCTATATGCATCGATTAGTTCAACCAGTTCTTCTTTTGATTTTAATCTATCCGGGTTAAATGTATTTGGTTTAAGATTTGTTTTTACTTTTTGCACGCTGTTTTTTCTATATTTTTGTTTCAGATAATCGCTGATCGTGCAGGCCGCGACAATCGACATTCCGGCTGCAAATGTTGTTATGTTCATTTTTCTTCAAAACCTTTTTCAAATCATGTATGATAATCCATGATGTTGCCGATATGATAAACTATATTCGCAGATGCGTGTCAAATAAAACTATCCAACACTGATATTTCCATTTTTTATAACAGTCTCTTTACGCCGTGATGCTCAATCATACGAAACTTCTTTGCCTTCTTCTCGCAGTTCTACAAAAACCGGAAAACGCATAGACGGTTTACCTTCTGCATCGCATGTTTCTTCAAAATACTGGACAGTGATAATCCTGCCAATCAATTGATCGCGATATGCCCAAAACGCATCACGATCATGATCGGTCAAGCCTGATCCGACGCCGACGACGTTGCCTTTGTAATTGACGAGGATTGAACCCAGTGTTCCGGCATATTTTCCGGAACCTTCTTCAAAACCTATAATTTCAAGATCGCAATCCTGCATGTTCTTTACTTTAAGCAACTGATCTGTTCTACCGAATACATAAGGCGAGTTCAGCAAATTCACCATTACGCCTTCCTGATGGCGTTTTCGCATTTCTGTTGCCATAGGCGCAATGACAGATGTATTATTTCCATAATACAGCCATTCTACTGCTTTAAGATGTGCGATATTCTTTCCAGTCTGTTGTGCTTTTATAAACATAGAGTCTAGTTTTGCTTTTCTTTCAGCATACGGCATCTTCCCGACCTTTGTTTCGTATTCCTCTTTAGGAATCATATCAAAAATATGATAGCAGATTCCTGTCTTTTCGCCGTCTTTACGAACAATTTTTACGGTTTGTTTATACGCTTCCTTTGACTTCATTGAAAGACCGTTTTCAACAAGAAGCTCGCCGTCCAGCATTATGTCTGCGTCTGATACAGAAAGCAGTTCTTTGATCTCATTTTCAAGTTCAACAGCCCCTAGAATACGCTGGTTTTGCCGCGAGATCAGTTGAACATTATTGACGTTTATGGTGGCGATGCAGCGAATACCGTCAAACTTTGTCGTTATAGCAAAATTCTTTCCTTCGACCGCACTTGGATGCTCGTAATACTTTTTAGCCAGCATACATTTCATCAGTGGAATTCGTTCTGATCCAACCACTTTATTGTATGTGTCTGCCGTAACGCCAAGCTTATATGTCTGTGAAATCAATTGATAGCAAAAATCGATTAACTGTTCATTGTGCAAGCCGTTGATTCGCTGCGCAATATTCTTCATATAATCATCCGTTACACCGCGACTATCGGCAAGATCAAGCAAAGTATCAAAAAGATCATGTTCGCTTGTTTCTGCTTGATTATACTCAATATTTTTCATTGTGTTGGCAGTCGTCAAGCCGATATGAAAAGTCTTTAGCGGATTTAGATAGATTTCAAGAACACGTCGCTGGATGCAATCGGCGTTTTGCTGAGAACGTATTGCTGTCAGCTTTTCTTTTCCTTTTGCGTTTGCAATCGAATCAAAATATTGTTTAACGGAAGAAACATGATTTACATTAAGTATATGTCTCACCTTCTGTTTCATACAGCAGTTTAGAAAGCTGATTCAATGTACGCTTTGCCATATCTTTTCGACCGCGCCAATAAGGATCTTTTGTCTTTTCCATATGTTGTGTTGCTGACGTGTATTCTGAATGAATTTCATCAATGATATTTTGCAGCTTGCAGTGTGTTACCATGTTGTATTCACCATGCCTTTATTGTTTTCACGAGTAAATACGCATAATCAGCGTCGTCTTCCATTTGTTCTCTGACCAGAGATTCGTACTTCATCTTTTGTCCATGCCTTTGTTTTGATTGAAGCTTTAATTTCTGATCCCGTTGCTCTGCGTCCATTGACATCTTTTTATTCTTTTTCATACAGTTCTCCATGAAGTGGTCAAAGAAGGATTTGATTTAAAAGTTGTTTTCTTTCGTTTTCAGTCAGCGTGTTTCTGTCTTCTGTTAAGACCGACCCCTCGAACATATCGTCTGTCCAAAGAAAATCAAATTCTTTAATCCGATAGCCAATACAAGAAACTTTTTCTATTGTTGCAATTTTTCCTCGCATGGGCAACATCTGACTTACAAAAATATCTGTATAGCATATTGCCTGGCTTTTCATTGCATATTCGTTGTCTGGAACTAAATCGCTTCTAATAATTACTTTATCTCCCGGTTTATAAAGCATGTTACACCTCAAGAAAGCTGCAAATTGCTTTCTTTTCTGATTCTGATATTTCTATTCGTTCTTCTTCTATTACGGCTCCGTCAAACATATCGTCTGTCCAGTAAAAAGTGTTTTCGTAAATAGTATATCTATGTTGTGTAATGTACCTAATTCTTACAGTTCTGCCGCGCATGCTAACCATGGATGCAGTTGCTACAGCATATACACTATTATCTTCTGCGTAATAGCGCACACCTTGGTGTAAATCGCTTCTTACAATTACTCGATCTCCCGGTTTATACTTCATACTGTTCTCCGCAACACATTACTCCATAAGGCTATCAATTGAAATATGTTCTTTTGTTTTTTGACACGGTTCGGTTAGAAAATCAGGATCTGCGAAGTAGCGATGTCTCCAAATATAAGCGCCGCCATCTTCTTTGATTTTATACATACCAACTTTATCTATCCCATCCATTACTTTATCGATTGTTACAAGCTCACCCGCTAGACGCTTAACTTCGTCTTTTAACTTTTCACGATTAACAATAACTTTTACAACGTCGCCAACTTTATACATCATATCATTATCCTCCGATAAAATGGTGGGCGCTCTGGGACTTGAACCCAGGACCGCACGGTTATGAGCCGCGTGCTCTAACCAACTGAGCTAAGTGCCCAAAATGGCGAGGACGGCAGGATTTGAACCTGCGGATGCTTGCACATCGGTGGTTTTCAAGACCACAACAATAAGCCACTCTGCCACGTCCCCAAATGCACGCCTTAAATGAAAGACGTGCGAATATTTAGTTTAAACAAAAAACCAATCTGTATTGTATCTTAAATCTTCGTTTAGGATTCCATCAAGATATTCGTCAATGTATTCTTCCGGATCGCGATTCGGTGGAATAGTTATTTCGATTATTGCAGGCGGACAAAAACATCCAAACTCGGCACATATTTTTGCCATTTTTTGTCATCCAGTCCCTTTTTAAAATATCCAATGTTAACACCGTCTGTTTTACTCAAGACTTCCGACATCAACGATTGGCATTCCGCTGCCAGAAACCTTCGGTACAGAACCGTCCCACTTTTCATACTTGATCTTTTCAATCAACTCAGGCGTCAGCGAAGACGCGATCTTCTTATTTGCATCGGCTTCGGCTTCCGCTGCAACCTTCAGCGCTTCTGCGTCCGCCTGTGCAGCGATCAGTTTCTTATCAGCCTCGATTTGCGCAACTTCCTTATCGCGTTCCGCATTGATCTGCGCGATCTTACGATCCTTTTCCGCCTTAATTCGATCTGTTTCCGCTTCGATTTCCGCAAGTTCCTTATCCTGCTGGGCATTAACCTTTTTCTGAATTGCCGCAGCGGTTTCGTCATCAACTGAAATGTCGGTAAAGTTTACCGTATCAATGATGATGCCATACTTATCAAACTTTTCTCGCAGATAAACATCCAGCTCGGCATTGATTTTAGTACGCTTGTCTCCGAAGATATCTGCCACCGGGTAATTCGCGCTCACTTCTTGCGTCCATGCGATAATCTTTGGCTTGATAAACGTTTCCTTAATCTGTTCGCCACTCTTGCCCTTGAACTGTACAAACGTGTTTGCAACTCTCGCCGCATCAAAACGATAAGAGAACTCAAGATTTACACGAACCGTCTTGCCATCCGATGTTGGAATCGAAAAACTTTCATCCTTTGGCGAATCGCCTTTGGATTCGGTTGTCAGATAACTCTGCTCAATACCGATCGAATAGAGCGTTACGTTTTTCGTCGGTGAAATTACATGCCATCCTTGCGAAAGCGTGTCTCCTTCAATGCCGCCATTCATGTTATACACAACGCCGACATATCCGGCTGGAACACGATATGTGCAGAATCCTACACAAACCAGCACAACCACCATGACGATGGCAAGAATAATCGCACCAAAAGCACCTTTTCTCATAAGTTCTTTTCTCCTTTGTCTTCTTTTAGGATTTCTTCTTTTGCGTCATCGTAGATCTTATGGAACAGAGTTCCGATCGGCCTGTAAAGAATTGACGCGCAAAACCAGATTGCAATAGCCGCTACAACAACTAAAAAATAGAATACCAGCAACATTCTTCCTCCTTTGTTGCATTGCATGATGTTAAATTCATGCGGTGGAGTGCGATATGGGGATCGAACCTACGATTTCAGCTTGGAAGGCTGACGTGTTCCCGCTACACTAATCGCACATAAAAACCGTCTCAAAAGAAACGGTTGAAGTTTCATTCAATGCCTTTCTCATTCACTCCGCAAAGTGCGAGCTTTCACCAAGCCGTCTTACCACGCATGGCAGACCTGTCGCCGCTATGGCTGGCGTAGCAGTACCGGAGGGCGCTGGCGGAGACGGTGTGATTCGAACACACGGCAAGGAACTTCCCTGCGACGGTTTAGCAAACCGCTGCCATAGACCTCTCGGCCACGTCTCCATATTTGCGCCTATTTAAAATAAGCGCTGTTTAATTACGCATGATATTGCATAACGTTTCCAATGTAATATACTTTATTTGGCGTTGCTGTTCTGATAAAAGAATCGAGTGTTTGAATCGTACCGCTGCTATCAATCACATATTCTTCCAGCTTCTCGTTGTATTTTTGCTCCATGTTCCATAGAGCAAGACCAATGTTGCCGTTGATAAAATTTTGAAGATTCAATTTTTCGCTCATTTCACGCATTTCTTTTATGAATGCTTCGTACTTATGAGAAAAATATTTTTCTTTAAAACCTTCATCAAATGCAATTGAAAACGTTTCTCCATCAGCCAACGAATGCCAAGCACATAATCCTTCACACTTTTTATTCAAACTGATCAAAAATTTAGTAATTATGTAGTCGCTTTCGTGTTTTTGATTGACATCTTCAATCCAATCTACTTCGCTACGAAATGGATCGTCATAAGGAATATCATTTTCTTTTATTCTTTGCTTCTTTGCAATGTTTTGTTTTTCAATTTCAAAGATATGATTATACACTATAATCGTCCTCCTAATTAAAAATGGAGCCGAACATGGGATTTGAACCCACAACCTGTTGATTACAAATCAACTGCTCTGCCAATTGAGCTAATCCGGCAATTGGTGCGCCATCTGGGATTTGAACCCAGGGCTCCGTGATTAAAAGTCACGTGCTCTGCCAACTGAGCTAATGGCGCAAAAATAAGAAGTTTTAGCTTCTTATTTAATAATCGGAATGCATCATATAGAATCAATTCAACGTAATTATTTCGTTTTTCCATTCTTCCGAATAATTTGGCAAATAGAAGTTTCCCGTGATGAAATCCGCATATTTGACACAATGCGTACACCCGTTGCGCATCATCAAGGACTGCTCTCGAACATCTGGCATTACGATAAGCAAAATCCTTTTTTCTTTTGCAAAGGCATATCCGGCTTCCCATGCCGTTCCACATGTTCCGTTTCTCCCGAAATCAAATACGACAACACACTCGGATTGATCGATCGCCAATACGTCTTCTGTAAAAACACATCTTGACCATTCGGCTTGTGGCATGTTCCATGCGTTTGGAATTTTTAACTGCTTTGGGTCGTAAATCTTTGCTTCTTGCCCATCGTATTTTTCTTTAATATAACGTTTCAGAACGAAGATGGCTTCGTCAATTCGACCTCGCGTCACGATATCGACGCCAACAACCGGAGCCGCTATATAGAAATCGTACATATTTTCCTCACATCGAAGATAATCAAAAAAAGAATAAGAAGGCTTTGAGCGTAACCGCTCTATAATCTCTTAATGCAGGAAATCTGTGGTTTCCAGCACCATTTCTGTTGTCGCTTACACAATCATCTGTCTCCGGGCTTCGGAGAAAACAATGGCAACTTTGAAGATTGATGGAGATAAAGTGATTATGGGAGCAACGACATATTGTCTGTTTAGCACTTGGTTCTGTCTGGTTATCGTGTTTCTTGCTGTGGTGCTTTCTGGACTTTCTGTTACTAGGTGAAGATTTTTTTACCAGATGAAGATTTCCGTCAGAATATCTGACCAGAATTTGAACTCTTTATTGCCATCATCAAGAACTTCGGAAAGCACAGGTAACTTTGAAGGTTGATGAAGGTAAGTAAATTATCCATAGGAGCAGCAGCGACATATTGTCTGGTTGGTGTTTAACACTGTGCGTAGAAACAGTGATTATCTATAAACAGACATCGCGTAGGTCACGAGAATCAGATCACGAGAATCAGAGCAGTTATAAAAGTCCCGCCGGGTTGCGCATGAGCAACCTAGAAACTAGGCTACACGGAGGCGTGGCGGGTTCTGTCAGATCACGAGAATCAGAGCGATTACGATCAAAGTCTTCTTATTTAAAAAAGCAGAAGACGCATGAAAGGTGGAAGGATAAGGTGGTTTTATGATAACATAGCGTCTCCTATGGCACTCCGTATGGGACTCGAACCCATTTCTCCGGCTTGAAGGGCCGACGACGCAACCTGTTTGTCTTACGGAGCAGATATGGGATCTTGCGATCCCGTTTGTGTATGAGGTTTTTTCTTTACATTTCAGCCTTTGCAGACATAGCCATCGCCTTCAGTTCATCGAGCGACTTATCCTGAAGCTCTGCGTTCGACTTTTCTTCGATGATTTCCATAATTTTATTATATCGATCATGCGCTGCCTTGGCATTCTGTCGCTTCTGGATTTCGTCCTTTTTGACGTCGGCAATATACTTAATGATGGCGATCTTGTTTTCCAAGGTTTCTACACATTCGTTTTTTGCTGTTTCAAGCAGGCTTTCTTCGGACTTCTGTGCTTTAAGTTGTGCGCTAAGATTCTTGAAAATCGTATTCAAATCTTCAAGGCCAAGATCCCACAGGTCTTCGACGAAGATCATGCCTCGAAAATCAAACCGATACTTCTTTTTGGACGCTTCGATAAAGATATTTTCCATGATTTCCTCCATGTTTAATTTTGTTACGGTGAATAAAACACACGCAAAAGAGAAAAGACATATTCACGCAAATAAGGCAACAACAAAAATGTCATTCATTTTTAAAAATCAATCCTCATTATTTGTTTAGTTGCACCCGTTACACGAACAACAAGCGAATTTCGCTGCGTTTCGGAGAAGCCGAGGCCACTTAGCTGACAGTCGGACGAATTGACATGCACCTTAGAACCAATGGCTTCCATAACATGTCTATAAGCATCCAGTTCCGGCTTCAAGAATTCGTTGTAGAAACCGTTCGGTTCCTGATCGTTCACGCAATCCTTGAGCATGAAGAAGAAATGCTTATTGCCAACGCCGGGCTGAGTCCAGTAATTCGGGCTGAGCATAACCATCGAAACCGGAACGAAATCGTTCGTAGGCACGTTCCAGATAACACGATGATCCTGTGCAGAAGACATTTCCATCCCCTTGGCCGGAGTGATTGAGAATTTTGTACCATCAAAATGCACAGTTGCAACGTCTACTTTTTCGTCGTCTTTCATTGGTGTGCGATGACTGAAATGATAAATCGTTCCGTCGAACTCGATTTCTGCTACAAAACCGCTCCGTCCGCCACGACCACTATAACAATGAACCGAGAATTTATAATCGCCAGAATTCATGCGAGACAGGGACGCCCATGTGATATTTTCGACAGCCGGAGTGTTGTGAATTGGATGAATAATGTCTACATCAAGTTTTCCGCGCGTTTCGTAATCTTCTTTATCACCAAAGAAAATCAAGCGCTTATGCGGTGTAACACAATGCGCATCCAAGTCATTCTGATCCCACTGACCTTCGATATCATTCCATTGAATTGAGAACCGCAGTACGCCATCCACTTTGCCACCCGCCTTCTTGACGTTTTCTTTCATAGAATCCGTCACATTGCCTGCATATGCCCAAGAAAACGGATTGTTCCATTTAAACATAGAAGGCGCAGTCCAGTCTTTCGGCGCGATCAAACTAACGAAATTTGGCGCATGTCGGTTTTCTACATATGCTTCAATGGAAGATGCGGTTGGAATCACGTTTTTTACAAAGTCGGCAACGCTGATTCTCTGCACACGGTCAAAGTTCTTAGCCGCCTTATTTGCATCCTTGATCATATCTGCAAAAATGTCCTGATTCTGAACGTTCTTTGCGTGGTTTCGATCCATGAAGAGCACGTTTTCGGCAGAGATATTTCGCTCTGTTGCAAATTCGCGATTAAGTGCGGACAAATAGCCAAGCTCTTCAAGCTTCTTCTTCGCGTCTTCCAGCATTTTTTGCGTAAAAATTGCCTTTGGACGCTTGTAATTAGCCGGAGCAACCATTTGCTCAAAAGCGTTTACTGCCGCATCGAGTGGCCTTCCGCTTGTAATATCGGTTAGAAGCGTACCCATTGAGTGATTACGAATTCGAGAAACCGATTTTCCAGCCTCCATCGCGTTTTCCCACGCGAAATTTTTCTTCGCTGTTTCAGAATCAAGTGCGTCAAATTTCGTCTTATATTCTTTCAACTTATTCAATGGGTTAAGCCATTCCTGACCGCGATACAGATTATTCGATGCAATTAATTCAAGCACAGACAGAATGGCATCCATCGAAATTTCATTCATGCTGCGATAGAAAACCGTCGCGTCATCCCGATACTCACCTTTAATTTCCGAAATTGTCATGCTGCGATGACGGTCCATTAAGTGAGCCGGGATTTGAATGGCCCAATGGCTAAACCACTCCACTTCTCCGCCATCTGTCAGGTTTCTGGAGCAGCCAGTGCCGACGACGTGATCCTTTGCGACATAAATATCCGAGATCGGACGCGCTTTGACGACTTCAGCCATGTGCGGCAGAACGACATCCAGCCCCGGAATATCAGAAACGAAATCCCAGATGGTCGAAACGACGCCGTTCTTCAACGCAATCACATTGCCGAACTGCTTTACGAAATGACGGCAGGCCGAGCAATCAAATTCTCTGCGCATACGAAACACGCGGTTCGTGCCTTCCGGAAAGCTGTTTAAGTATTCGTTCCAAAGATCATCGCCGGAAATATTGACGACAAAAAGCTGGTTTACGCCAATAACCATGTCGTTGAAATGATTTTGCATGGCCATTGCTGTATTTTTGAAATGATCCATTGAAATTCTCCTTTTTTAATAAAAGTGGTGCGGCGAGGCAGGATTCGAACCTGCAACCTCGGCTTCTAAATGCTAATGCCGTGTTCTATCCATTGAACTACTCCCGCAGAAGCGAGAAAATCTCGCATTGTTCTTTAATTTTGTTGTTTTAGAAGAATCTGTTAACATAATCAATATAATTCTTCATGGTTAAAAGCATCCAATATAGGCAAATGAACTTCCACATATTGCGTTTATTGAGCAGCCCATAGAATACATAAGCTGCATCAATCAGCAACAGGAAAACGATCCAAGAAGATAAATCCAATGTCAACTTTCCTTTACATAAAGTTGGATCAAAAATAAAAAATGCGGAGCGTGCAGTTCCAATCACGCGATGAATGACGTATAAATCCTTTTACGCAATTCTGCAACGTCTTGCCGACTTTTAATGCTTGTCTACCCGCAAATAAGTCCTCCTTAGGCACACATATGCAAGAAGCATATAAGCACAGGAGTGACTGAAAGGCAGAGCATGTCCGCTTTTAGAGTGAACATGCTCAGGAACTCTGCCTACGCTTGTAGGTGAGCTACGATCAAACTTCTGTATGAAGCTTGATTTGTTGACTAAAAATCGCGCTTTTTAATCAACTCCAAGGAAAACTACTCAAAACCTTGTTAGCGAGAGATTCCGCTCTCTTTGCGTTTCCACGGACGAATACGCTACGTTTCGGCTGATGATAAAAACACAAAAAAAAATTGTTGTGTGCATTTCAGTCATCAGGCAGAATGCTCGAAAGAACGTTTGCAACCGTTCATTTCTGTGTTTCATTTTCGTTCGCCACGCTCTTTATAGTTGTGCGTCGGTATCAACTGCAATTTACAGCAAACAATTCCTTTCCATCGTGTCATCGGTGTTTATTGGAAATTTCTGAAGGCGCGACCTTCTCCACGTCTGCTTTTCTATCGCAAAGCGCCCAATTCTCGCTGGGTGTTGCTGCATTTCCTTCGATGGCGCTTGCGCCATCCGCAAAAGTTAGCTTAACTCAGGATTCAATCTGGCGTAGATATCACAGTAAGTACAATCATAGGCGTCATCAATTTTACAGATAAACCATGGCTGAGATTCCAATTCCGGATGCCAATTCAAATTACCCAGTCGAGCGTGAATATAAAGGATGTTTTTCTGCCCTGCGTATCGGTCAAACAAGGCTTGCTGTGCAATCGCTTTACGTTTTTCCTGCTTGATAAAAAGCTTGAGTGCTCTGCGCGTTTTACCGTGAATTACATCCCAGTTGATGCAGTCTTTTTCTTTGTCGATCCATTCATGTTCGCGCTTTCTCTGAGCAGCGTTATATCTATATATCTCTTTTGGATAAAAATGTCCTTTGCAAAAACAAGCCGTAAAATTAATTGCCGATTCGATCTCCATGTTATGATCGAGTTCTGCGTAATCTTCTTTTGTCATTGGCTGTTCTTTGCTCATCAAACGATAGCCGCGCAGTCGCGGAACATCAATTCCGTTTTTGATTGCAAGCTCGGACAATTCTTCAATCTGTTTGTATGCGCCGATATCCATATCAATCATCTTTCCTTGTCAAAAATGTGTAGGCAGCCATATCATTGCAAAAACCTCAATGACGATGGCAATCAAAAGTTTCTTGCAATACTGGCCAGCCTTTATGCGTTCGTCTTTTTCCGAAGACACGAACCAAATACCACAGATTAACAAACAGAGAGTACATCCAATGGCGGCCCACGTAATTACTATATTCAGCCGTTCCAGCACGCCGTTAAAGTATTCGATCATACAGCATCCTCCATTCGCTTATACTTTCTCATGTCACTTTCCTCCATCGAAGATTTAATTATTTTCAAATTGTCCCTCCCAATCGGCGCATGTGTTCATATACTGAAGGTTTTCTTTTCTTTCCCTTCGGCGGCGTTTACGCCGCCTATTCAACATCATAAAGTTTCAGGATTTAGTTTTACGTAATTGTTATAATAGTGTTATAGTCAGCGAGGAGATCTTCGCGAACATATGGCGTTACGTCTTTACCATCCCAAAGATGCTCACAGGAATCCGAAAGAATGTCGATATTTAAAATGTATTCTCCGCCTATCAGAACAACATAATCTCCAATATGGTATTCCGGCTTGTCGAGCATAATAAATCTATGATTACCGAGATGCACTATGGTAAAATACTGACATTTTTCGACTTTTGTGATTTGCTTGGCGACTGCTTCCATGTTTTTTATCCTCCTTGAGCAATTTAGATACGATTGGTTTTGAATCTACTTCTGGAAAAGTCAATTCTTCTTTCTTTGTTTCTGGTGTTGACGTAAGAAAAAGTCCAATCAAGCCGATTGCAAGCATCGCAACGAACGTTTCCATCGATCTGATACTTCTTTCTTATTAAAATAATGGCTGGGGTGGCAGGATTCGAACCTAGCGAATGCGGGAGTCAAAGTCCCGTGCCTTGCCGCTTGGCGACACCCCAATAAAAGACTGGCAAAACATCGCCAGTCTTACAATCACTGATTGTTCTTATTCAGCTTCGTCCAGTTAATCCAGCCGTAGATGCAGTTCGCTGTCCATGCAACATACATGGCGACCATGCTCCAATTTCCTGCTGTGCCCCACATTTTGATATTCAGCAGGTCAATGATAATCCACCAAATCCACTGCTCGCGATATCGCCTGACCATCAGAATCTGCGCGAAAATCGCCATGACGTTCGTGGCTGCATCCGTATAAGCCTGAGCGGAGCCAATCATTGTGCCGAAGTATCCGAGCGCGGCAGTTGCAATCAATGTTCCGACAGCCGAAAGCAGCCACTGAGTCAGCGTGAACTTTTTCGCTACAACTTCCTTTGTGCCATCCTCATTTTCGTGCATGTTCTTTTTCCAGACGAATATGCCCCAGATCATTGTGACGACATAAAAGAGGTTTTCCATCACTTCCAAATAAAAGTGATTCCGATAAGCCAGAAACATATAGGAGAAATTCTGTACGAAGCCGATGAAGTAGAATTCAAGCCGCCCTTTGGCACACATAACGACTGAAACGCAGCCTGCGATCCCAGCAATAATGCTGAGCGGCGTATCCGGCGCGACGCAGAAGACAATGATCTGCATAGCGATGACAACCGCCATGAACCATCGTTCAAACGCTGAATAGCCAGTCACGAAGTATTTCTTAAAATGATCTTTAATTGTATTCACGGTGAGGTAAAATGCCTTTCTTTAATTTGCAATCATGACGACGTTTTCATAGTGTGTCAGATAGGTTTTCCCGTTAATTTTCAGTTGTACAGTATCGGAATTGCTGAAGTCTTTCCACGAATCCAGCTTTCCCTGAACGATAGATCCGTCCGGTATCCGTATCATGGCGCAGTTATATTTCCACACCACATCAAAAATCTGCTGATTTGCAAATTTGCCGTACAAGCCGACACCGATAAGCACACAAACTACTGTCGCGATGACGACCAGCAGTGTAACGGACGCGGTTTTCCAGTTTCGATTTTTATTCATGGCGTTCCTTTCATATAGTTTTCAACGTAATTGACGACGGTTAGAAAGTTTTTCATAAATTCTCCGCCGCTCAGGATTGTAACCTTATCCCAGAGGCCGCAGCGTTTTAGATTGTTGGCCAGAATATCGAACAGCTCTTTTCTCTCTTTCATGCCGCTGTGATTCATAAAGCGCGTATGATCGTCTACAAAGTCGTTATTCGGCGCAATCAGGAAGATTTTATCCCATCTGGACTTTCTGGTAAGTTCGTCGGCTACGACCGCGATCTTCTGAAATTCTTCTTCGCTCAAGGCGCAGGATTCATCTTTGGCGTAATATTCGGCATACATCCGCGTTACGAGCGCATCCGTATCGGCGAAAAAGACGCCTTTATTCTGCGGCGAATGAATCAACCTCTTGTTCAGCTCATATTGGCCTTGTAAAAAAGCCAGATAGTCAGCACCGTCGAGCTCCCAGTCGCTCACGCAATTTTGCTGCATATAATCTCGCGCCCATTCATGTGAATATGGCGCGTTAAAATATTTTCCAAGGTCAGCCGTCAGTGTCGTCTTACCTTCCGATGCCGTTCCGCAAATCAAAATGTTGTGGCTGAATACCCGCTTAAACGGCAGTGTAATTTTATCCCAATGTTTGATCGGGTTGTTGCGAATCGTGGTCGCGCAGATTGGATTGGTCGCCAGTCTATCGACAAGAACACAATCCTCGCTTCTGCTTTTTAGATCGTCATAATAATTTTGATCGCCGACGTACCAGCGGCGGTGCGGAAGCTTGACGGATATCGGGCAGCCAAACTGATCGTGAACATGCTGCGCAAAAACAGCCCGCTCAAAGATTCGATTAAATTCGTTGAGCCACGTTTCCCAACCGTCCGGATATTGCTTAGCTTCGATATCCGTATCGTTAATGGCGTACACAGATACCATGTCGTCATCAGCGAAGAATTCGCGCACGTAACGATATCGTTTTGAGTGCGGCATAAGCGGTTCGCCCTTATCTCCGTCGTAGCCGCAGGATAGGACGATCACGCCCGCGTCACATTCCTTCTTTGCGCGCATAATCAAATCAAGATGACCTTGATGGAGCGGCGCAAAGGAACCGAATACGATGCCGACGCAATCTCCGCTCAGTGGTTTTTGATATGTCTGAAGCATATTTTCCTCCTTGTTTATTTCAAAAATTCCTGAAGCATCTCAGTCAGCTCATCGTAGTTCAGCGCTTTGTCGCTGAATGAAACATGATCGCCAGTCATGTGTTTGCCGAGATGTGAAAATTTTAGAAAATCTGCATATGAAATTTCTTTATTCTTCTTGCTTCGGTTTTCAACATAGCTTTTTGTAAGTTCATAGAGCCATCTGTCATTGTTCAGCCAAAGCGCTACATTCCATGTTTCTCTGTTGGCCCAGCCGTTATAGGTTTTTTCATGCTCATCCATTTTTACATTCATTCTTGCATCATGTCTTCTTGATGGATGATGTGATTACAGCGCGGGCAGTGTATCGCTAAAATATCAAAATTTAAACCATGAAATGTTGTTTTAAAATCGAAATTATCACATTCCACAACAGTGTTGCAATTTTTGCATTTTCCGATAAACCATTTTATTGGAGCCGAAGGTTTTGGTTCTTTGAGAATTTTAATCATGGAATAATATCTTCTTTCGTCTGGATTGAATGGCTTGCTTCATTTAATAGCTTAGCGAAACTATCAGCCTATTTTGCGTCAAAGCAGTCTCTGAAATTCCACTGTACTCTGTTAAAGAAAAGTATTCCATCATCTTCATAACCGATGATAAATAACGGATTGCAGTTTTTTCTTTCTTTTATCATGATGGCATGAATGTTTCCGTCAAAAATGATGTTGAAACGATCTCGAAGTTCCTGGATTGTCCATGCATCCCAAGTTTGTTGATCTGCCGAAATTAGAAGCGGTTCATTTGGGTATGTCGGGTCAATTCCACTCACGTCCGTAATCATCGTTCAATCACACCTTCTCCATTTTTATACCAGTCATGGATTTTTCCAAATTCATCTCGATATGGGAAATAAACCGGCAGACCTTTTTTCATCAAGATTTCTGCTGCTTCTTCAGCAATTTCGCCAACGTACTCCATTCTGCAATCAAGTGTCTGGTCACAGGTCATCAGCTTGCAAAGCTCATGGACAGTGTTGTAAACTTCATCCAGTCTTTCAAGTTGGGCAGTTGAAAATTCAGATTCTCCTTCAATTGCAGTAGATTTTACTGCGAAGGTTTCAAGCGGCTCCTTCAGCAATTCGTGATTGAGTTCGTCATATGCTTTCTTTTCAGCTTCAGCCGGATTATTAGCCTGAACTGGATATTCAAGCACGATTTTGACTTTGTAATCTTCCATAACTTCCTCCATATATTTCAGTGGTCGAAAATGTGGGAGTTGAACCCCTACTCATCATCCCAAATGATGCATGTTACCGTTACACTACATTCTCGATAAAGGAGAGAACGGTTTAACCTGATACTCCCACCGTCCCAAAAGGATGCACTGGATACTCCTCGCAAGCATGCATTCGCTCACTTGAACACTTTCGCAGTTCCCTGCGCCGTGTGTATGCTCTTTCGGTCTTTTTTTTTGGAAATTGATCGGATTTCCGGACTACGAGGGAACTACCTCATCTTTATACACACGGTCTAAGCGTTGGCGTTTCCGCCCACGGAATCGTACCGTGCCACACGTTAAACGTGATCGAACCTCGCTTTGTTACTGTTATCTTCGCGTTATTTCAGAATAACATGTTTTGCATGTGTAATATTTCAGGTAACCTCCCGATTTCATCGGTACAACACTAATCAGTTGCCATCTTGTACCATCATTCGGACAGTATCCGCTATTCCATTTATCTTCCAGTGTTGTTTGTTTGTTTTGTATTGCAGTTAAGATTACGATTGTTGCTATTGCTGAAATTACGCAGCTAACAACGAACGATCCTGTGGTTGACTTTATGCATAACGAAAACCATAGCATACACAAAAACAGCATCAAAAAGAATATAGCGCTTGCCGCTATTATCAAGTCTATCTTCATTCATTCTTTCTTATTTGATTTCACCATTTAAGAGTGTCTGCAACCTCCTTTGCCTACGATTAAACGCCTGCATTAAAACACGTCATATCATACCCCGCATTGAGAAAAAGGGTTGCGTTATTACAACGCCCGTATTTTTGCATCATACCATACCTTGCATTGAGAAAAGGTTGCTTTATTTTCGTTGCGATTACAGGCACTCTTAAATGATGAAATCAAACATTGTCTTGTTTTATGTGGTTGTGTAATACCAGTTTTCGTCGAAGCTATCATCTACGCTGAAGTTTTTCAAACAGTATGGGCACACAAGAACTGAAACGGAGTCTCTTACTCTCCCCGTTTTAATTCCGTGACTATCCCGTTCTATTTCTTTGAACCATATTGCTTCTAACGGCGCGTTACACTTATCACAATTACCATAGTCAGTGTTTTTCATGCTGTCTCCTTCTCTGTTTTAAAATCTTGTTTGAATACTCTTAAAGCTTACATTGCCTTTTCCGATAACGCTTACTTTAGGAATATTGTCTACAGGGTTTTGCATATTTAACTCGATTGTTCCGTGAAAGTCTTTTATCCACGTTGTTGAAAACGGGCGATTAAGATGATCGTCGAAATCCGGGTTGTATTTGAGAACTTCATTGAGAATAAATACACCGACCATACCAGAATCTGCGCAGAATTTGCCAATTACTTTTCCGTTTTCTGTGTCATACGTTGCGCATGACCAGTCTCCATATTGAGTTGAATTGCAAAGAAATGTTGTGAAGCCAAGTTTTTCCATTGCGTTTCCATACTTGCAATAAGACCAGTCATTATTAGGATGTACATCTTTGTAACGATAGAAAGCTTCCAAATACATTTCCTTCTCTTTTCTGAATTTTTCAGAATATGGAATGCGGTGCTTTTTTCTTGCTTTTTCCATTGAAAACGCTTTGCTTTCGCAACTGGCAAATATTTCTTCCAATTCGAGCTGGATGATTGCAGAATCCATGTCTTTGCGTGTTACTCTCGGATCAGACATACTGAGCATTATGCAGTCTGCATAATCTTTATCGCTCGGCATTTTATTTGGCTCACTCATGCATGAAAAGTATTCTTCATATCTTGGTTTTTCAATATGCTCAAATTCTATTTCGTGAATAAGCTGTTTGTTTTCATCTTTTCTTATAAGATAACACGGATCAGTGATGATGATGTCGCCGTCAAATCTAATCGGCATATTGTAATCTTGCATATTTTTTCCTTACTCTGTTTTTATTGAGCATTGTTATCGGTTTATATGGTACAGCATACTGGTATCGAACCAGTTCTCTTTTTAAGAAATTGGCGAGATTTCATCAAACTTAACCGGTACGTTTTGTGAAATTTTATAGCTTGCAACTGCCTATCCTTAAAAGGTTGCTCACCTCTGAGATGCTGCATAAAAAAACGAGCTCGCACTCCCATGCAAGCTCTATAAGAAGGAGGAACCGGGGCTATCACCTCCCGGCTGGTACTGGTAGTGGGATTCGAACCCACACGCCGTAAAGCAGGGGATTTTAAGTCCCCAGTGTCTGCCATTCCACCATACCAGCATAAAAAAGAAGGCTTATGCAGCCTTCGTATTGTTTTTCTTTTGCTCTTCTGCAAGCCCTTTCATGGCTTCTTCACGAATTTCTTCGTAGTACATTTCGTGAAAATAAGCGTAATCGTAGGCGTAATCCATGTAAAAATGCTCCTTTAATCAAACTCGAATATGCAGCTTATTATTCGCTACGGCCATACCCTTTACTTCTTCGTCGAGAATTACATTTGACAGACATCTAAGCATGGACGCTGCTGTTCCTTCGATTTCAAAGCAGCTAACTTGCATATGAATGTCTGTAGTTGCTCTCCCTGCAATGCACAACACAAGGATTTCTTTTACTGTAACATTGATGCCTACATCGATTCTTACGTTCATTGGAAATTGCCTCCAAATTCTTTTCTGTGATGGAATAAAAATCTCCGAGCCTGCTTACTTATCCAGACTCGGAGTTTTATTAAAAAGGAAGATCGTCATCAGACGACATTGTTACTGTCTGCGCTGGTTGGGCGACGTTCTGCTGAGGAGCTGGAACAGTGGCCGGGGCCGCCTGAGCAATTACCTGCTGCTGTACCGGCTGTGCGGGTGCGTCGTAATTCGGCGCTGCTTGCGGCTGCACACGGGACTGTCCATCAAGGAACTCAAGGCGATCCGCACGCAACTCAAGTGCTGCATCGATCTCACCATTGTTTCGAGTAAACGCGCGAGCACGAGGCGTTCCATGCACATAAACGCGACGGCCTTTGCCGAGGTACTGGACGGCGTTTTCAGCCATGACACCCCAGACACTGACGTTTACATAGGTGACTTCATCAATCGTCACGCCGTCCGCATTGCGGCGACGGTTATTGATGGCGATGGGAAGCGTGGTGACACTCTGCGTCTGTCCATTTCTGCTGATCTTGCGCAGCTCGATGTCGGTGGTAATGCGGCCAATCAAAGCCATTTCAATCATTGTCTTTTCCTCCTATTTTTTCGTAACGGTTTTTAAATAACGCATAGTATGATTTTAATTCATCTTATGCGTTATTTCTTTTCATTTTCTGAAAGGATCTTTTTCGTCCTTTCCTTTCATATCCTTTGCCCGTGCTTGCACGGGCCCCAAGCGAGACTTTGAAGAGTTTGTCGGGGTTTAGGAACTCTTTGCGTAATCCCTTGCGAAAAAGTATGCTTGAGCATAGGTTTCGGCTTTATATACGGTCTTTCCGAACTTGTCGATGACTAGCCAGAACCAGCCGTTGCGTACAATGTCCATGACTATTTCCTTCCGTAAAACTCAATATCTATTGGTAAATCTCCAAGCTTTTTCTCGATCATTGCCAATACTTTTTCTTGCTCTAACCCGCCAAGTCCGCAGCCTAACGGCGGGAACGCAATATTTACAATGCCCCAGCTTTTGTAAACATTTTTAAATGTTTCAAGCCCGGTTTCTATGTACGAATATTCCGATTTCTGCCGCCAGTCGTTCTTTGTAGGAAAGTTGATGATCTTATGATCCGGCGCGTTATACAGGTGCAAGCAACCCGGATAAAAGTTTGAATTTAAACAGATTTTTCTATATTCTTCAAACATTTCCGGGTATCTGGTTTTATACTGTAATGCAAGCCCCTTTCCCATTACGCCTACACAATTAACGGCGTTCACGATGGTTTGGCATTTGCTGTCAAAGATATTGCCATGTACAATTGTAATCATGTTATTCTCCCTTTCTTAGGATTCCGGGGCTTTATAAGGTGAATCTTCTTACATATGAAGTTTATGAACAAGGAAAACCTTATTCATAAACTTCATAAAATGTTCTTTGTTGTTGACATACATACAGCAAGCACACTCATGGTTCTAAGCAGGAATTTTCTTTTCTTTCCAGAAATAAGACGAGGACTGAGAAGTCAGATAAGCGAGTGAAAAGTCGAAAAGAATATGGTAGATATTGTACGAAAAGCTGAAAAGTATAGGATGAATATGCGGTGAAAAGCTGAAAAGAACTGTTCTTCCCTCTAAAAATGTCAAATATACTTTCCATTCCCGTCCTTTAACTCCACCATACACTATATATATTATATATATAATATATAGT
>ERZ779843.396-NODE-396-length-65697-cov-8.807806_pt1 | contig 65697 bp, 63 predicted proteins | sample MGYA00511560_ERZ779843 | MGnify/ENA primary metagenome ERZ779843 (study PRJEB29588, sample SAMEA2158062) | human gut metagenome | biome: human gut; feature: human-associated habitat; material: faeces | place: Denmark | collected 2008/2010 ... | reverse complement strand
GCTGTCATAGCGCACCGGCTGCTGCAGGTACGTGTCCATTGCTTCCGCATCGGGGTTGTCACCGACCGCTTGTTCGAAAGCCCGGAGATACTTGCGTACAGTCTTGCGGCTCATGCCGTTACGACGGGCGATCTCACGGATGCTCAATCCGTCACGCCTATAGGCGAGAATTATGGAATCTCTTTCTTCCATGTGGTACATATTATGAACGCCATTGGTTTTTATGAATATACCAATTTTGTTCGGTTAAACATACCCATGGGTGGGGCCCTTTTCAAATGCTACCCAGGTCCCTTTTCAAGTGTTAGCTACAGACATATCTAAAGCATTGAATATAAAGAATGCAGCTATTCATTATTATTTTCCTTCAAAGTCGGATCTGGGAGTAGAGATAATAAGAGAAAATCTGAATGCTTTCAACGAACTAACTAAGGCATGGGAAAGTTTGGATTATAAATCGCAGTTTTCCAATTACATTCATATGCATGATAGTTTTATCAATAATTATTGGGTTTGTATAGTTGGCTCACTTTCACCATCTTATGACACTTTACCTGAAAACATGCAGAAAGAGTTGCAGGGATTGGTAAACACGATTCTGAAATGGCTTACAGCTTTATTAGATAATGGTTTAAAAAACAATACTTTTTCATTTGCGGAAACACCAAGGACAAAGGCTTTTATGGTTCATTCTGCATTACTATCTTCTTTGCAAATGAATAAAGTATTAAAAAATGATGTGTACAAATCAATACAGGAAGGATTATTAAATATCTAATATTTTTTTGCCTCAAAAACTTACTTACTAATAAGTATATAAATTTATAGAAATGAAAAGAATTGATTTTTTAAGAGAACAGATTATCGAATCGAGGAATTTTGTAAATCGTTTGATTTCCGAAATACCACAAGATTTGTGGTACACAATTCCTCAAAACACAGATTCAAATTTTGCTTGGCAAATTGGACATTTAATGATTAGTCAAAACTTCCATGCTATCACATGTATCACAGGAAGAAATACTAAAGTCGCAGAATTGATACCCATTGTTGATTATGTGAAAATCTTCAATGGTATGGGAACCCTACACAGGTCAGTAGAAAAAAACTTGATCCCAGCATATGAGCTAAAAGAACAGTTTGATGCCATTCACGAAATATGCATAGATAATTTATCCCAGTTAAATGATGATATATTATTTGAGCGATTAGAACCTATTCCATTTAAACATCCAGTAGCTAATAACAAATATGAGGCATTATCTTGGTGTTTCAAACATGAAATGTGGCACAGTGCGGAAATGGAAGAACTAAAGCGTATGTTGGGCTATCCTATCAAATGGCTATAAAGATAGTTTGCAACGGTAATAAAAATCCAATTACATAGTTCTATTTCCCTAAAAATATATACCTTTGTATGTATTCAACAAGTCAATATATCGTTCAACTTATGAAATGGCAACTCTGTATATAGCTTAAATGCTTCGGGGCGGTCGGGGAACTAACAAATCTTCGACCTATATTTTCATACCCTACTCTAAACACAGAGTTTTCTCAATTACATTTCTGATTATGATTTATGGCACTGCAAAAGTAGTGCTTAACGGTCATGTTATATTAAGTTAAATAATGAATTATACATATAAACAAATATGGCTCATCAACTTGCCTATCATGGTGAGCCTACTCATGGAACAATTGATTAATTTCACAGATTCCATTTTTCTTGGTCATGTCAGTCAGATAGATTTAGGAGCATCGGCACTGGCTACAATGTATTACACTGCCATTTATATGCTCGGCTTTGGATTCAGCCTTGGAGCACAAGTTGTTATCGCAAGGCGAAACGGTGAAGGGCGATATATGGATGTTGGCAGAGTATTTTATCAGGGATTGATTTTCTTATCTGTTTTTGCCATTATCGTTTTCATATTATCCAAACTGTTTTCTCCTGTATTACTTCGCATGACAATTTCGTCTAATAGTGTCTATCAAGCGACCATGAAGTATATGGAATGGCGAGATTACAATTATTTGTTCGCATTTCCTTTATTGGCAATCAGGGCTTTCTTCGTTGGAACAACTAATACCAAAATTCTTACAGCTAACTCTATTGTTATGGTAATCTGCAATGTTATATTTAACTACTTGCTAATATTCGGGAATGCAGGTTTTCCTAAATTGGGTATTAGTGGGGCTGCTATAGGATCATCACTTGCAGAGCTTGTCGGATTACTGTTTTTTATTTTATATATGTGGAAGCGTATAGACAGGAAACGGTATGGATTGCGTGCAAGTTTTGATTTAGGGTTATCGCTCCACCTCTTAAATATTTCTGTTTGGACAATGGTACGTTCGTTTTTTTGCATTGCTCCCTGGTTTCTATTCTTTTTAGCAATTGAACATTTAGGTGAATGCGAACTTGCAGCAGCAAATGTAGTGAGAAGTATCTCAATGCTCTTTTTTGTGATTGTTAATTCATTTGCCACCACTGCTATTTCGCTGGTTAGTAACCTTATCGGAGCAAATAAAATTCCAGAAGTTATGCCACTTTCCCGTCGTATCATATTGCTAACTTATGCAATGGGTATTCCATTAATTCTGTTGTCTTTTGTTTTGTCGGGAACTCTTTTAGGGCTGTTCACTAATGATAAAATAGTTGTTCAGAAAGCATTTTACCCATTCTGTGTAATGCTTTCTACGTTTATCATCTCTGTGCCAGCTTATACATATTGCAATACAGTAATAGGCACAGGCAATACGAAAGTAGTTTTTGTATTCCAGATGATTAATATTATTATCTACCTGTCATATCTATTTGCTTTGTCCCAATTTCCGAATATTCCGCTTGCAGCATATTGGACTTCCGAGCAAATATATGTGTTAGTGTTATTACTGATGTCTTATGTTTATATGAAAAAAGGCAGGTGGTTCAATAAGAGTATTTAATCCTAACAACGATTTATCTATGTGGGATATTCTGGAAACAAAGCTATTCAAGCTCTTGTCAGTTTCTAATACAGAAAGTGATCCTGAACCGCAAATCAAAGAGGCATATAGAGAGTTTGTGGAAAGGTTAATCTTCTATTTAGATTCAGAGACAGATAATATGAAACGTATTCGTACCCTCAATTTGATTCATATAGAGATTGAGACGGTTAAATCTTTAGAGGTTTCGTATGGAACGAAACAAGATGTATTGAAACTTATCTATTGTGATAAAGTCTTGTCTTTCGTTCAAAAAGAGTTAGAGCTAATCCATAAACAAATGGAGTTTCCAAAATACTTTATCAGGATAGAAGCCGCATGGCAATCACCGCTTTACCTAACTGATAAAACTAATCTCATTGAAGTAATGGAGATGGTTAGCGGATTGTTTCTATCTAGAAGAGTGGTTACTCACAACGGAACAGAATCACCGCTGACAGAAATCGGACGAGCCTTTGAATATCTATTCAATATTAAACTAGGGGACATTCACAAAAAGCATGAAAATGTAATTTCTCGAAAAGCCAATAAACGCACCGAGTTTTTGGATATACTTCGGAAAGCTATTTCCGAAGAAAGTAAAAAGAAAGGCTATCTATAAATCAGCCACTTATGAACAATTATTAGGGGTGTAGTATATCTACTCCCCTAATTTAATTTCATCCGTTTACCGAACTTTGCTTCATCAATCGATTGAAAATAATAATGTTGAACTTAAAATTGAAGCAAAATGTATATAGACAACGAAAACTTCGAGAAGTGGATGGAGAAGCTATCCAAGAAACTCACCGAAATCGGACAAGACTTGAAATCTCTTATCAATACCGATACTGTATTTGATGAAAACGAAAGGCTGTTGGATAATCAAGACTTAGCCTTTCTGTTGAAAGCATCTTTCAGAACCCTACAACGTTATCGGGCAAAAGGTGTACTTCCCTACTTTACCATTGGGCGGAAAACATATTATAGAGCCAGCGATATTCGGGCTTTTGTACGTGAATATGCCGATTCTCAAACCTACAAACAGTTTGAAAAAGCCAATCAGTTAGCAAACCAGCCCTGATAGCAAAAAGTAGCAGAGGAAAGAAGCCTATGTTCAGGCTATTCCTCTGTGCCACCACCCCGATTTAGCACAAACTACCTCACCTATCGGTTCAGCCCGTTTCGCTAAATCGAGCAAGAGGGAACTGGACAAGTCCTGTTCTTCCCTCTTGCCCTGCGGGGCAAAGCCTTCGGCTTTAGCGTGTTACAAGAACACGCTGTAATGACACCAGTAATAAGCATTTTCTTTGTAATGCTTATTATCAGGTATTTATCTATTCATATTTCTATAAAAAAGTAATTATCATGCCAAACAGCAGTAGAAAAACGATATTTACTACCATCTCCATAGACAAGGAAACGGCAGCTTTGGTAGAGAAAATATGCAAACGCTATTCACTGAAAAAGAGTGAAGTTGTGAAGTTGGCGTTCGGGTATATGGATAAGGCACATATCAATCCATCCGAAGCCCCTGAATCCGTAAAATCGGAACTAGCGAAAATAAATAAGAGGCAGGATGATATTATCCGCTTCATCCGTCACTATGAGGAAGAAGAACTGAATCCCATGATACGGGCAACAAATTCCATCGCTTTGCGCTTCGATGCTATCGGCAAAACTCTGGAAACTCTTATACTTTCTCAACTGGATGCTAGTCAGGAGAGACAAACAGCCGTGCTTAAAAAGTTAAGTGAACAGTTCTGCAATCATGCCGATGCGATAAATAACCAATCCAAACAGATTAATGCACTTTACCAGATACATCAACGGGATTATAAAAAGTTGCATCACTTGATACAGCTCTATTCGGAACTATCAGCTTGTGGTGTAATGGATAGCAAAAGGAAAGAGAACTTGAAAGCCGAAATCAGCAATCTAATAAATACATAGAGCCATGCACATAGATTTTGCTCCACCATCAAACGGAACATATAATAATGCTGGTAGTAGCCGACAGTTAGCTAATTACATAGAGCACGAAGATTTAGAACGGATGGAGAAAGGCATTTATACAGAAGGCTTTTTCAATCTGACAGAGGATAATATCTATAAATCAAAAGTTATAAAAGATATTGATACTAATATCGGGCAACTTCTAAAAACAGATGCTAAGTTTTATGCTATCCACGTCAGCCCATCGGAAAATGAACTTCGAGCGATGGGTAGCACAGAACAGGAACAAGCCGAAGCAATGAAAAGATATATTCGTGAAGTATTTATTCCTGAATATGCCAAAAACTTCAATAAAGAACTATCAGCTTCGGATATAAAGTTTTACGGTAAGATTCATTTTGACCGCAACCGTTCTGATAACGAACTGAATATGCATTGTCATTTGATTGTGAGCCGTAAAGATCAAGCCAATAAAAAGAAACTTTCACCGCTTACCAACCATAAAAATACTAAGAAAGGAACTGTAACAGGAGGTTTTGACCGTGTAAATCTGTTCCAACAAGTGGAACAAGGCTTTGATAAGCTATTCGGCTACAACCGCCAAATATCAGAATCATTTGAGTATGCCAATACGATGAAGAACGGTTCTATCTCTGAACAACTTGAACTACAGGAACAAAACATTGCTGGCGAAAATAAAAAAGAAGTATTCCAATCCAGTGAAAAAGAAAACATGATTTCTTGCAATCTTGATAGCAAACAAGATAATAAACACGCTTACAATCAGCATAATAATGGTGGTGATTCTCCATTATCTATCTTTTCATTGGGAGATGGCAATAATTACGATGCAACATTAGCAGAAGAATTACAGGCACAAAAACGCAAAAAGAAAAAAAAGAAAGGAATAAGACGATGATTGAATACGAGATATTAAGAACCGATACAGACCACCATCTAATGGAACGATTAGCAAACCGCTTGTATGCTTGACAAAGGATAATATTATGCACCGCAAGTGAAAAATACAAACAAACATAAATTTTCTGATACTATTCATCAATCTTTAATAAAGCCATATTCCATATCTGAAAAGCATGTCCATTCTTGCAAATTCTTCTCATCACACTTCAAAACTGGTCTTCATTACACTTCTTATTTGGTTCTCTATACACTATTACATTGCCTGTTTTATACTTACGAAGCTTAAAATTTGTAGGATTTTTATCCTCCAAATCTATTTTCTTTAAATTTGAACTGAAGAAAAGAATTTCTTGACCAACTCTTGTACTATGTGCAGTATGCTTAAACGAATATTCTTTTTTGTCACAATCAGAATATAATTCTTTTATTTTAGGAACATTGTCATAAGATACAATCCAACGGATATTTTCAATACCCTTGATCTTCTCACTAACAAGTCTATGGCTTTCATCTTTATAATGATTCATATATAAAGAACTCGCCTTATAGAAATATGGAGGATCAAAATAAAAAAGAACACTTGCACTCGCGTCCTGATATTCCTTTTGAATTACATCAATTAATTTTAATGCATCTTTTCTATATAAGCGAATATCCTTTTTTCGAGATGCTATTCTACGTATTCTTTCTATTAGTTCTGATTTATTAAAACGACAATCAATTAAGTAATCTCCATTCTGATTCACACCACCAATCATCCCCCCATTTATAATTCCAGAGCGATTAGTCCTATTTAGAAAGAATGTGGAGAAACCAAGTTCTAATAGGTCTGCATTTTTTTTTCTAGTCTGAATATCTTTCTGCTTCCTCCACTCATTAATCGTTATTTCCGTTTTTGCAATCATTTCACAGAGTGGTTCTGTTTTATTAAGAACAGAGTGCCAAAAAGCATATATAGATCTGTCTTTATCATTAATTACTATTTTATTGACAAATCCTTCCAAGAGAAGAAAAAGAGCAACAGATGCCCCTCCAGAATAAGGCTCAACATAGTATCCATTAATGTTATTTTCAATACATACCTGAGCTATAAACGCAGATAGTTTGTTTTTACCTCCTGGGTATCTAAGTGGGGAGTAATGCATTTTTTTAATTATTATCTTCCTTTATTTCCAAAAGTACTTCAAATAGAGGGAAAAGAAAATCCCAAAATCCATTTAAAAACTGCTTGTTAAGATAATGAGTATCTTGTCCGTGGATATATCCATTTAACACATCCAAAGAATATTGCGTATTTTCATCTAATAATCTATTGACTATTGTTTGAGATTTACCAGTTAGCTTATTAGTCTTAATATATTCTAATCGTTTTTTTAAGGTTACTTCTCGTAAATCACTATGATATTGTGCTTTTATATTGTTTTCTATTCCTTCTGTTTCAATATAATTTAGCACAGCTAAGTCAAGAAATATTCTTAATGACGCAGAAACAGCATTGCTATAACTTAGAGAAATACGTTTTAACTCATTAAAAAGTCCGAGGAGTCTTGTGCTGCTCGTATTTAAATGATAAATGCTTAATATTAATTTGTTTCTATCTGGGTTTCCTTTTAAGTATTTTGTAGTCGTAGATGTCCCTTCTTCTTTTGTATCAGAATTGTTATTCGTTTCATTGGATTCCGCTCCTTTCATATCTACTGGAGATTGATCTTCGGTTGTTCCATTTTCATCAAATAAGACAACAGGGAGACTCTTTAACAATTCATCCAAATCATCTTTTGTCAAACGAGTATTGATTCTATCATCATCATCATTGACTATTCTTTTTAATAATGCAGCAAAAGCATTGTAAAAACTATCTTTGTTTGACAATATATTTACATCTACACCATCATACTCTAATCCCCACTTTTCTTTTACTTCAGAAAAGTTAAAGAAACGTTCTAATATAGTTATTGGAAACTTATAAGAATTTGCCGCTTCGTATTCTTCTTTTGTTAGCAAATCTTTTACTTTTTCATTTTTGACAAAATCTTTAATTTTTAAGATTCGAATAAATCCTTCTAGTTCACTCTTTGTCAACTTTGTAATCGACAATAACTTTTCAATATCGCCACTATATTTTTCATAAAGAGTCATAATCCAACGTTGTTGTTGTACCCTAGTCCAACGCCGTTGAAGGGAAGATGAACTATTTCTTTGGTTAATATACCATTCTGCCTCTTCAAAAGTCGGAGCAACATTAACTGGCACTTTTTCTATTGTTGTAAGATTTATCTTATTAGATGCTTTTCGGATAAAACTTCGAATACTTTTAGGGGCTTTTTGTGGCATTCTTAGTAATTTGAGTGCAACTAATCTTCTATTTCCTTCAGCAACATAATACTTTTGATTTTCTTCATTTTTCCATACTATAATAGGATCGTATGGAACAAATCCATCAGTTACTATGGAGTTTACTAATTCAAAAAAATCATCTCTATCTGCTTTATCACTTGTGAAATCTTCCGCATAATCAGTCAGTGTAAGATGTGTTTCTTCAGGATTAAGCCTTGGATTCTCATTCCACAATCTCAATTGATCTACCGCTCTCAAAGTCTTTACTAAAAGCCAGTTATATTTTTTACTCATACTGCCAAAGGAATATAAATCTAAATAATACTGCAAAATTAATATTTTGATTTAACATAAGCAACTTATTACGGTATTAATATATGGCTACAGAACTGAAAGCTACTTGATTATTCAGACTTATTTGTAACATTCTCGGCCAATTCATATTTCCTCTTAATCCTATTTGCTAAATAAATCACATCTTTATCAATCTTAGCCGAGTAATTCTCGTGTAAATCTGAATATTTTTGGTTGGAAGATGTCTCATCATTTGGTTGAATACTCCTATTCTTAGCACTTTCATAACAAGCAAGCGTCACTGCAAAACAAAATTGCTCATATGAAATGAATAATTTTGATCTTACACTTTTATCAATACTAGAAAATATATTATCTTTGCTTTCAGTATTCTCCATAAGTAAACTACCGCAAAAGCACGTAGCAAATTAGTGGGATAGTTCATGGGATATGCTTGAATCAAAAAATGTAAAGTTTTAAATATCAGCGTGGTAACTCTACAAGGAGAATCCCAAGCGGATCACCAGAAAACAAAGCCGAAATCGGCAAAAAGAGACAAGTCCTGTAATACATTGATATTACAGGACTTTTTCTTTTATTTCCGACTATATCGCAGGTGTCATTACCAACCTGCCTGATACGGGCACTCTGTTTAGTGGGTTTTCCCATAACAAGGGGATTCTATTCGGCATTGGCAACCTGTTTTGCCCAATCTCCGGCCTGCTTTGCGCTTCCATTACACAGCCGGCCAGCCTGCCATTCGATTTTAGGATATAGCTTCCTGAGTTGCTTTACGCTGCCTGTAATAGAACTGCCGCCGGAAGTGGCAAACGGAATGATTGTCTTACCGGAGAAATCATATTTCTCAAGAAATGTATTGACCGGACGCGGACACAAGTCCCACCATATCGGATAGCCGAGGAATACCACATCGTAATCTTGCAGATTGAGCGTTTCTCCGCCCAACGCGGGGCGTGAGGTTTCATCCGCCATTTCCACAGAACTGCGGCTTGCCTTATTATTCCAATTAAGGTCTGCCGAGGTGTAGGCCGCAGCCGGAGTAATCCGGTACAGCTTACCGCTAACTGCTTGGGCAATGGCATCGGCAACTCTCTCCGTAGTTCCGGTACAGGAGAAATAGGCCACGAGGATTTTCTTATCGGATTGCGTATCGGCATCCGTTGTCTGTTTTTGCGCTTTCGATGAGCAGCTGAAAGTTAGTAAACTCATAATTATCAATATAATTTGTTTCATTTTATTCTGATTTTGAATGTTTCCGATTACTTGCCATGATGGACAGCCTAAGCATCTTATTATACCCATCATACATTATTTAATATATGTTCGCCGGAAAGCCCGGCCGAGATTATCGCTTATCCGATTCAAGCTTGTCATACTCTTCGTCCGTCACCGGTTCGAGCCATTCATTGGAAGTATTTTCACCGGGAACCTCGAAAGCCAAATGAGCGAACCAACCGTCGGCAGCAGCTCCATGCCAATGTTTGACGTTTGCCGGGATATGAATAACCGTACCCGGCAGAATTTCCACAGCAGGCTTGCCCTCTTCCTGATACCAGCCGCGTCCGGCTACACCGATCAACATTTGTCCGCCACCACTTGTTGCACGGTGGATATGCCAATTGTTACGGCAGCGAGGCTCGAACGTGACATTGGAAACGCCCACCTGCTCGCACGAAACGGGGGCGAGATAACTGTTACCGATGAAATACTTTGCGTATGCCGTATTCGGCTCGCCGATAGGAAAAATCATTTCGCGCTGGAAAGAGGCTTTGGCATCCTCACCGGCAGCATCTTCCGCCCATACGCCTTTTGCCAGATTGAATGCCGCCCATGCTTTCGGCCAACCTGCATAGAAACCGATGTGAGTTATGATTTCGGCAATCTCGGTACGGGTAATGCCGTTCTTCTTTGCCGACTGAAGATGGAATACGAGCGAATTGTCCGTGATGCCCTGACTGATGAGCGAGGTAACGGTTACCAAACTGCGGTCGCGCAAACCGAGTTTGTCGGTACGGCTCCACACTTCTCCAAAAAGAACATCATCGTTGAGTTCTGCGAATTTAGGAGCGAACTCCCCTAATTGGGTACGCCCGGCTGTCTGTACTATTTTCTCTTGTGCCATAACATTGAAAGTTAAAATACTGAATACTGAAATAAAAAGAATCTTGTTCATGGTTGTTTCATTTATCGTATGAGGTTATTACTATTACCGGTTGTTTTACGATTGCAAATTTACCGCGGTTACGCAAACCGGTTTGTATATGATTTACGGATATTTATACCCGAATCATTGATTTTGCGATTAGGGATGCATGTAATGCAAAACAAAAAAAACAACCATCAACAACACCGGAATGCACTGATACCTCAAAAAAGCGAAAGGAAACAGTAAACAGGATTGAAGTTGCGGAATACCGTAACGGCGAAGCACACCGGGAGCAAAGGAAGGACAGCACGCACACCGCACTGCAAGCCTGTGACAACACCGTAGCCAGCACAGCGCCCTTTACCCCCATATCCAACCAGAAGATGAATACAAGGTCAAGAATAATATTCAGCAGCCCCTATCAGCTCCGTGCCCAGGCGTTCTTCGTACTTATCGCCCATGGCAGACTTTACTCTCAACCATCACGGAAGAGCCTCTATTTCCGGCTGACGATTGTACCCGTCGCCTGATTGGCGGGCATTACCAGCACCTCGGCCACCTGTATGTGTTCGGGTACGGCGGCGGCAAAGTACACCACTTCGGCAATATCGTCGCCCGTAAGCGGACGGATACCCTTGTACACATTATCGGCAGCCGACTTGTCTCCACGGAAGCGCACTACGGAGAAATTCGTCTCCACCAAACCGGGCTTGATGTTGGTCACCCGCACGGGAGTATCCACGAGGTCGATGCGCAATCCGTCAGACAACGCTTTTACGGCAGCCTTGCTGGCACAGTACACACTGCCGCCCGGATAGGCGTAATCGCCCGCAATGGAGCCCATATTGACGACATGACCGCGGCCGCGTTCCACCATTCCGGGAACAACAAGGCGGGTCATGGCAAGCAACGACTTGACATTAGTGTCGAGCACGATGTCCCATTCGTCGAGATTGCCTTCGTGTTCCTTATCCACGCCGATTACCAGTCCGGCGTTATTAACGAGGATGTCTATCGCCTTCCATTCTTCGGGAAGCGAGTCGAGAGCGGCTTTCGCAGCCTCGCGGTCGCGTACGTCGAAAGGCAGCAGGCAGACGTCCGCGCGGTATTCCGTTTCCAGCTCGCGCTTTACGGCGGTCAGCTTCTCCATATTCCGTCCGTTGAGAATCAGGCGGTAGCCATTCATGGCAAACTTGCGTGCACAGCCCTCTCCTATACCCGAAGAGGCGCCCGTGATGAGTACGATTTTCTTTTCCATTTCTTATAAGGAATTTAATGTTACAGGCCGCAAAGTTAGGACTTATTTGCGAGCATCGGTAAATTACTCATAACTTATAACTCATAACCCTTAAAGTTTTCAAGAAAATATGTACCTTTGCGCCACTTTTTTATGACTGACTGTATCAGGTAGAGATTTGTTTAATTAGTTTGGATAAAGTAAGAAACGCTTATGCAAAAGTCCGACTGCATCATCAGCGTAGAGCACGTATCGAAGTTCTTCGGAGATAAAGCCGTACTGAATGATGTGAATTTGTCTGTCCGTAAGGGCGAGTTTGTAACGATATTGGGACCGTCCGGTTGCGGAAAGACGACGTTGCTGCGTCTGATTGCAGGCTTCCAGACTGCTTCGGAAGGAGTGATTACCATTGCAGGGAAGGACATCACGCAGACACCGCCCCACCGGCGTCCGGTGAACACGGTGTTCCAGAAATACGCCCTGTTTCCCCACCTCAACGTATTCAACAACATTGCTTTCGGCCTCAAGCTGAAGAAGCTGCCCGCCGCCACAATCGAGAAGAAAGTGAAGCAGGCGCTCCGCATGGTGGGCATGACCGACTATGAAGACCGCGACGTAGACTCCCTCTCCGGCGGACAGCAACAGCGCGTTGCCATAGCCCGCGCCATCGTCAACGAGCCCGAAGTGCTGCTCCTTGACGAGCCCCTTGCCGCTCTCGACCTGAAGATGCGCAAGGACATGCAGATGGAGCTCAAAGAGATGCACCAAAAGCTGGGCATCACCTTCGTATACGTCACCCACGACCAGGAAGAAGCCCTCACCCTGAGCGACACCATCGTCGTCATGAGCGAAGGCAAGATACAGCAAACCGGTACCCCGATAGACATCTACAACGAGCCTATCAACTCCTTCGTGGCCGACTTCATCGGCGAGAGCAACATCCTGAACGGCGTCATGGTGCACGACCAGCTCGTCCGTTTCTGCGGACAGGAATTCGACTGCGTGGACACCGGTTTCGGCGAACAGACGCAGGTGGACGTCGTAATCCGTCCGGAAGACATCTACATCTTCGAGCCATCGGACGCGGCGCAACTGACGGGAACCGTAACAAGCTCCATCTTCAAAGGCGTGCACTACGAAATGCTGGTACAGACCGACGAGGGCTACGAGCTGATGGTACAGGACTACCACTGCTTCGAGGCAGGCCGCAAAGTGGGTCTGCTGGTAAAACCCTTCGACATCCACGTGATGAAGAAAGAGCGCACCTGCAACACCTTCGAAGGCAAGCTCCTGGACGAGACACACGTGGAATTCCTGGGTTGCAGCTTTGAATGCAGTCCGGTGCAGGGCATCGAGCCCGAAACGCCCGTAACGGTGGAAGTGGACTTCCGGAACGTCATCCTCGAGGACAACGAAGAAGACGGACGACTGACGGGCGAAGTGAAATTCATCCTCTACAAAGGAAACCACTACCACCTCACCGTATTTACCGACTGGGACGAAGACATCTTCGTAGACACCAACGACGTATGGGACGACGGCGACAGAGTGGGCATACGGATTGCGCCGGAAAACATACGGGTAACAGTAAATGACAAGGCGATAAAGTGATAAGGCGATGTTAAACAAGTTATCTTCTTTCTTCATGCGGCGGCGCAACTGGACGGTTCCCTACGCGCTGTTCCTGCTGATATTTGTGATAGTGCCGCTACTGCTGATTGTGCTGTACGCCTTTACGGATGCCGACGGAGCGTTTACCTTCGCCAATTTCCGCAAGTTCATGATGCACCCGGAAGCGATGAACACGTTCGTATATTCCATCGGCATAGCCATCATCACGACGCTGGCGTGCCTGTTGCTGGGTTATCCGGCGGCTTACATCCTCAGCCAGCGGCAGTTCAACACCTCGCAGACGATGGTGGTGCTGTTTATCCTGCCCATGTGGGTGAACATACTGATACGCACGCTCGCCACAGTGGCGCTGTTCGACTTCCTCAACCTGCCGTTGGGCGAAGGCGCGCTCGTGTTCGGTATGGTGTACAACTTCCTGCCGTTCATGATATACCCCATCTACAACACCTTGCAGAAGATGGACCACAACCTCATTGAAGCCGCCCAAGACCTCGGAGCCACCCCCTTGCAGGTATTCGGCAAAGTGATACTGCCCCTCTCCATGCCGGGCATCATGAGCGGCATCGTAATGGTGTTCATGCCTACGGTAAGCACCTTCGCCATTGCCGAACTGCTGACGATGAACAACATCAAGCTCTTCGGAACGACCGTGCAGGAGAATATATACAACGGAATGTGGAACTACGGTGCGGCCTTGTCGCTCATCATGCTGTTGCTGATAGGCGTCACCATCCTCTTTACGAACGAAGAGGACAGCGCATCCAATGAAAGCGGAGGTGTGATATGATGACACGTATTCTTGCCAAAGGCTACCTGTGGCTGCTGCTTGCGCTGCTCTACTCGCCTATCCTTATCATAATGATATTCTCGTTCACCGAGGCCAAAGTGCTGGGCAACTGGACGGGATTCTCCACCAAGCTGTACAGCTCCCTCTTCACGGGCGGCATGCACCACTCGCTGATGAACGCCATCTGGAACACATTCGCCATTGCCATGCTGGCAGCCACCGCCAGTACGGCGTTGGGCAGCATCGCGGCCATTGGCATCTTCAACCTGCGCACACGCCCGCGTCAGGTGATGAACTTCGCCAACGCCATTCCGATGATGAACGCGGACATCATCACAGGTGTGTCGCTGTTCCTGCTGTTCGTCAGCTTCGGCATCTCGCAGGGATTCGCGACGGTGGTACTGGCGCACATCACGTTCTGCACCCCCTACGTAGTGCTGAGCGTGATGCCCCGTTTGAAGAAGATGAACCAGAACGTGTACGAAGCCGCCCTCGACCTCGGAGCCACTCCTTTCCAGGCATTGCGCAAGGTGATTCTGCCGGAGATATTTCCGGGCATGATAAGCGGCTTCATCCTTGCCTTCACGCTCTCCATCGACGATTTCGCAGTAACCATATTCACCATTGGAAACGAAGGACTGGAAACGCTCTCCACCTACATCTACGCCGATGCGCGCAAAGGCGGACTGACACCGGAGCTGCGTCCCCTCTCCACCATTATATTCGTTACGGTGCTGGTGCTGCTGATTGTCATCAACAAGCGTGCGGAGCGTGCACGGAAAAATTAAACCCGCCCCATCTCACGGGGCGAGGTGATTGCTCACGGGCTAAGGTGACTGCTCCCGTGAGATGAAATCATCCGCCCCGCAAGACGGGATACACCCGCTTCGTGAGACGAATTTTCTCATCCCGCAGGACGGAAAGATTCATCCCGCAAGCCGAAAAATGAAAGTATAGTCAAGATAAACCTGCTGAACAAAAAAATGAAAAGATTAACACACATACTCCTTCTCCTTTGCCTCGTCCTCGCAGCCGCCTCGTGCAAGGACTCGGGCGAAGAGCGCAGCCACGTACTGAAAGTCTACAACTGGGCGGACTACATCGACGAAGACGTACTTGCCGAGTTCCCCGCCTGGTACAAGCAACAGACGGGGCAGGACATCCGCCTTATCTACCAGGTGTTCGACATCAACGAAATCATGCTCACCAAGATAGAGCGCGGCCACGAAGACTTCGACGTGGTGTGCCCCTCGGAATACATCATCGAACGGATGCTGAAGAAGAACCTTCTCCTGCCCATCGACCGCGACTTCGGCAAGACCCCGGACTACCTGCCCAACATCTCCCCCTACATCCGCCGGGAGCTGAACAAGACCAGTCAGCCGGGACGCACCACCACCGACTATGCCGTACCATATATGTGGGGCACGGCCGGCATCCTGTACAACCGCAGCTTCATCACCCCCGACGAAGCCGGCAGCTGGCACTGCCTCTGGAACTCCAAGAACAAGGGTAAAATCCTGATGAAAGACAGCTATCGCGACGCCTACGGAACCGCCATCATCTACGCCCACGCCCGCCGGCTTGCCGACGGCACCATCACCGTGGAGCAACTGATGAACGACAACTCCCCCGAAGCCATAGCCCTGGCCGAAGAGTATCTAAAAGCCATGAAGCCCAATATCTCCGGTTGGGAAGCCGATTTCGGCAAGGAGATGATGACCAAGAACAAGACCTGGCTCAACCTCACCTGGAGCGGCGATGCCGTATGGGCCATCGATGAAGCCGAAGCGGTAGGCGTAGACCTTGCCTACGAAGTGCCGCGCGAAGGCAGCAACATCTGGTACGACGGCTGGGTAATCCCCAAATACGCGCGTAACCCCAAGGCTGCCGCCTACTTCATCAACTATCTCTGCCAACCCGGCATCGCCCTGCGCAATATGGACGCCATAGGTTACGTCAGCGCCGTTGCCACCCCCGAAATCATGGAAGCCAAACGGGACACCGCCATCGCGACGCGTTCCGACCTCAGCTACTTCTTCGGTGAAGGTGTAGGTGCGGACAGCCTGCAAATCAATCCCGTACAATATCCCGACAGGAAAGTCGTGGAGCGCTGCGCCATGATACGTGACTTCGGCGACCGCACCGAACTCGTACTCGAAATGTGGAGCCGCGTGAAAGGCGACAACCTCAACACCGGCATCGTACTGCTGATATTCTCCGTATTCGGCGTGCTGTTCGTATGGCTGGTGTACGGCAAGATACGCAAGTACCGGCAGAAACAGCGCCACCACCGGAGACGGAGAATACGGTAACCCCCTCATAACCCATACCCCAAATAACTCATAACTCATAACTTATAACTTATAACTCTTAAATCCCCTCCCTCCATGTTAACTCAAATTATCAATGGACGCATATTCACCCCGCAAGGCTGGCTGAATGAAGGTTCCGTCCTGATGCGTGACGGAAAAATCCTTGAAGTGACCAACTGCGACCTCGCCCTTATCGGCGCACGTCTCATCGACGCCAAAGGCATGTACATCGTGCCCGGCTTCGTCTGCATGCACGCGCACGGCGGTGGCGGACACGACTTCAACGAATGTACCGAAGAAGCGTTCCGCAGCATCATCGACGCACACCTCGCTCATGGCGCAACGAGCTTCTACCCCACCATTTCCTCATCTCCGTTCGACAAGCTGCATCAAGCCGCCCAAGTGTGCGAGCAACTCATGGCAGAACCGGACAGCCCCGTGCTGGGACTTCACATCGAAGGCCCCTACCTCAACAGGAAAATGGCAGGCGAGCAGTTTGCCGACCAGGTGAAAGAGATTGACGAACAAGAGTACCGCGAGCTTGTAGAAAGCACCCGTTGCATCCGCCGCTGGGACGCCTCTCCCGAACTGCCCGGAGCGCTGGAATTCGCAAGCTACCTGCGCGAAAAAGGCATACTGGCAGCCGTATCGCACACCGAAGCCGAATACGACGGCATCCGTGCCGCCTACGAAGCCGGATTTACCCACGCCGCCCACTTCTACAACGCCATGCCGGGCTTCCACAAACGCCGCGAATACAAGTACGAGGGCACTGTGGAAAGCGTCTACCTGACCGACGGCATGACCATCGAACTCATCGCCGACGGCATCCACCTGCCGTCCACCATCCTGAAACTGGCATACAAACTGAAAGGCGTGGAGCACACCTGCCTCGTAACGGACGCCCTCTCCTGCGCCGCCACCGAAGGCAAGGAAATCAACGACCCGCGCTACATCATCGAGGACGGCGTATGCAAACTTGCCGACCGCTCCTCTCTGGCAGGCAGCATCGCCACCATGGACGTACTGGTGCGCACCATGGCAAAAGCCGGCATCCCGTTGGGCGACGCCCTGCGCATGGCTTCCGAAACCCCGGCACGCATCATGGGTGTGTACGACCGCAAAGGTTCCCTGCAAAAGGATAAGGACGCCGATATCCTCATCATGGACAAGGAGCTGAACATACGCGCCGTATGGCAGGCGGGCAAGCTGGTTCAGGAAAGTTTCCTGAATTATAAGTAACGTGATTCTTCCTTTTACCGGTTCCTTATAATCCCCCCGACACCATGCACGGAGCGAAAAATCTTACCCAAGGCCCTATCAACCGCCAGCTATTCGGCCTGGCGATGCCCATCATGGCTACGTCCTTCATCCAGATGGCGTACAGCCTGACGGATATGGCGTGGGTAGGCCGTCTGGGCAGCGAGGCGGTTGCGGCGGTAGGCGCGGTGGGCATTCTCACGTGGATGTCAGGCTCTATCGCCCTGCTGAACAAGGTAGGGTCGGAAGTCAGCGTAGGCCAGTCCATCGGAGCGCAGAACCGGGAAGACGCACGTGCCTTCGCCTCGCACAACATCAGCATCGCACTGCTTATCGCCGTATGCTGGGGCGGACTGCTGTTTGTTTTCGCCCGACCCGTCATGCGCCTTTTCGAGCTGGAACCGCATATCACCGAGAATGCCGTAACGTATCTGCGCATCATATCGACGGCACTGCCTTTCGTCTTCCTCTCCGCCGCCTTCACGGGTATCTACAACGCCTCTGGACGCAGCAAGACACCGTTCTACATCAGCGGAACGGGACTTGTGATGAATATCCTGCTCGACCCTCTCTTTATCTTCGGCTTCGGCTGGGGAACGGTAGGCGCAGCGCTCGCCACATGGCTGGCCGAGGCTTCCGTATGCTTCATCTTTGTCTACAAGCTCCGGCGGAAAGACGACTTGCTCGGCGGATTCCCGTTTTTCGTCCGACTGAAAAAGAAGTACAGCCGGCGTATCTTCAAACTGGGGCTGCCCGTCGCCACGCTGAATACGCTGTACGCTTTCGTCAACATGTTCCTGTCGCGCACGGCAGCGGAACAGGGCGGCCACATCGGGCTCATGGCCTTTACCACCGGCGGACAAATAGAGGCCATCACCTGGAATACGTCACAGGGCTTCTCCACCGGATTGAGCACTTTCATCGCCCAGAACTACGCCGCCGGACAGAAAGCGCGCGTATGGCAGGCATGGAAAACGACGCTCCGGATGACGGCCGTGTTCGGCACGCTTTGCTCGCTGCTGTTCATCTTTTACGGCAACGAGCTGTTCTCCGTCTTCGTGCCCGAAGAAGCGGCCTATCGCGCGGGCGGCAACTTCCTGCGCATCGACGGCTACTCGCAACTGTTCATGATGCTGGAAATCACCATGCAGGGCGTATTCTACGGCATAGGGCGCACCGTACCGCCGGCTATCGTCAGCATAGGGTGCAACTACATGCGCATTCCGGCAGCCTTGCTGCTGGTGCAAACGGGTATGGGCGTGGATGCCATCTGGTGGGCGGTAAGCGGCACCACCATCGCCAAGGGAATAATCCTGACGGGCTGGTTTATCTTTATTAAAAGGAAAATTCTCTAAAAAAACTACAATGGTAAACTTTTTGATGCCAACGGATGTATTATATACATAAATTTGCATTAGTAAAACTTGAACCAATTTAAAAAATAAAAGGTATGAAAAAGATGAAAATTACAGCATTCCTGCTGAGCGGTGCCATACTACTGGGTAGCTGCGGCACCATGAATAATACGACCAAGGGCGGTATTATCGGCGGCGGCTCGGGAGCGGCGGCAGGAGCCATTATCGGCGGACTGTTCGGCAAAGGTAAAGGCGCGGCCATCGGTGCGGCGGTAGGCGCTGCGGTAGGTACGGGCGCAGGTGTGGCCATCGGCCATAAGATGGATAAAAAGGCCGCCGAAGCCGCCAAGATTGAAGGCGCGCAGGTGGAAGTGGTGAAAGACGCCAACAACCTGGATGCCGTTAAGGTGACGTTCGACTCCGGTATTCTGTTTGCCTTCAACTCCTCTACGCTGAGCAACGACGCGAAAGCTTCTTTGCGCGACCTTGCCAAGATTCTGAAGGAAGATACTACCACGGACATCGCCATCATAGGGCATACCGACAAGGTCGGCACGTACGAAGCCAACATGAAAGTTTCCAAGAACCGCGCTTATGCCGTAGAGAATTACTTGCAGGATTGCGGCGTATCTCCCTCGCAATTCAAGCAAGTGGAAGGTGTGGGGTACAATGAATACGACGAAAGCCTGTCGGCCGCCCAGAATCGCCGTGTGGTAATCTTTATGTATGCCAGCGAGCAGATGATTAAGAACGCGGAAGCGGGAAAATGATAGTCCCGGCCATCATCTCCCATGAAGCTTTCCAAACCCTTGCGTATCATTCGCAATCTGTTGCTCTTCTTCTTTATATCCACTACCGTAACGGTAGTGGTTTATAGTTTTATGCCGGTATATGTCACGCCGCTGATGATTATCCGAAGCGTGCAACAGGTATTTAAAGGGGAAAGCCCCGCATGGCATCACGAATGGGTGCCGTTCGATAAGCTCTCCCCTCACCTGCCTATGGCCGTCATAGCGTCGGAAGACAACCGTTTTGCCACACACAACGGCTTCGACTTCATCGAAATACAGAAAGCCATGAAAGAGAACGAGAAGCGCAAGCGGAAACGCGGCGCGAGCACCATCAGCCAGCAGACGGCAAAGAACGTATTTCTGTGGCCGCAGTCCTCATGGATTCGCAAGGGCTTTGAAGTTTACTTTACGTGGATGATAGAGATGTTCTGGTCTAAAAAGCGGATAATGACGGTCTACCTCAACTCCATCGAAATGGGCAAAGGCATCTACGGAGCGCAAGCGGCCGCCCGATACAAGTTCCATACCACCGCCGCCAAGCTCACCGCCGGACAATGCGCACTGATTGCCGCAACCCTGCCCAACCCTATCCGCTTTGATTCCGCACACCCCTCAAGCTATATCCTGAAAAGGCAGGGACAGATACTGCGATTGATGAAACTCGTACCGAAATTCCCACCGGAAGAGCCGACGGGCTCTAAGAAAAAAAAGAAATAATAAAAAACGCCTCGCGTTGGTAATCCAAACGCGAGGCGTTTTTATATTATCTCCGGCAGTTTTAAAGGGAAATCCCCGGCAATCAGGACACAAACTCCCGGTGTCCGGAACAATCAATAAGCATGTCCCCCCTCTTCCCGCATCTCTTTCGCATCTATTTTCTTCTTGTCGATGCTACGCCATGCGTAGAAAATGTATGCAAGCACAAAAGGAACCAGAACAGACACATAAGCCATTACCCGCAACGTGAACTGGCTGGAGCAACTGTTTGCCAGCGTCAGCGAGCTTTGCAGGTCGGCGGTAGAGGGATAATAAGCAGTATTGTTATAGCCCGCCACAAGCAGCAGCGCCAGCACCGTAAGCACCGTACCCGCACCGGCAAACCATATTCCTTTATCGAAAGCAGGCTTCCACACCGTACGGATAATTCCCCAAAGCACCGCAAGCACGCCCACAAGGAATACAATCAGCACCACAGGCATTTCGATGAAATTCGTCAGATACTTATAGGGCTCCATAAAGACCTCTCCGGTTTCCGGATTCACCGCATATCCCTCGGCAAGCAGCGTACGGATAACGAACGCCAGGAAGAACATCAGGAACAACCCCGTATTTCCCCACAACGCACGGCGGCAACGTTTCACCAAATCGGCATCACTGATATTATTAATGAAATAAAGCGAACCGAGAATACGCGCCAGGAAGAACACAGCCAGCCCCAGCACTACATTCCAGGGATTGAGCAACGCATCCAGGCCATGTCCCGCATTCGCCCAACTGCTGATAACCGGCATCACCGTATCGGCGATATTACCTTTGTCGATATAAAACTCCGACCCCGTAAAGAACGTTGCCACCGCACCGCCCAACAGCATCGGCCCTACCACTCCGTTTATCACCAGAAAAGCGCGATACGTCGTCTTACCCAGCAGATTGCCCGCCTTCGACTGGAACTCATAGCTGACGGCCTGCAACACGAAAGTAAACAGGATAATCATCCACAGCCAGTAGGCTCCGCCGAAACTCGTACTGTAAAACAACGGGAACGACGCAAAGAACGCCCCGCCGAACGTCACGAGCGTAGTAAACGTAAACTCCCACTTCCGCCCCGTAGAGTTGATTATCATCTTACGCTGCTCTTCCGTCTTGCCCAGACAAAATATCAACGAGTTACCCCCCTGCACAAACAGCAGGAAAACAAGTAAGGCCCCCAACAGGGACACTACAAACCACCAATATTGTTGAAGAAATAGATAGGTATTCATGTGAAAAGTTATGAGTTATGAGTTATAAGTTATGAGTTATGGGGGAGTTCGTTTTCCGGACCTTTCCGTATCGCTTTCAGCATAATGCCCACTTCGGCAATCAGCATAATGGTGAACAGTATGAGGAAAATGAAGAATGTGGTCTGCACGGAGCCGACATCCAGTTTGGAAATAGCGGCACTGGTGGGCAACATATCCTGAATGGCCCACGGCTGACGTCCGCACTCGGCAACCACCCAACCGGCCTGTCCGGCAAGATAGCCCAACGGAATGGTCAGCATGGCCACCCAATGCATCCAGCGCATCCGCGACAAGTCTTTCTTATAAGCAAGCACAAGAACCACGATAAAGAAAAGGATGAAATACCCGCCCAATATCACCATGATTCGGAACATATAGAAAGTGAGCGGCACATTGGGAACCAGCTCGTTTACATCCTTGATATAACCATAACCGAAATACGCCACATTCTCTTTCAGCACTTTGGCAGCCACCTGCGCATCGGCATCATTGCCCGCAGCCTTGGCGGCGCGATAGGCGGAGAAAGCGCCGATAGCCGTCTTTCCCTTCTCAATCTTTTCTTGGGCGGAGAGCGCGGTCGTACCGTCTTTCAGGGGATAACCGCCTTTCAGCAGGTCGTTGATGCCCGGCACGAAAGCCTTTGAGTCACGCTCGGCAAGCAGCGACAGGAACTTGGGAATCTCCATGCGGAAAAGGAAAGCATCCTTTCCGTCACCGGCCGTTTCCTTTTCGGGATTGAGAATGCCGAAAGCCACCAGCCCGGCTCCTTCTTGTCCCTGATAATAACCTTCCATGGCAGCCAGCTTCATAGGCTGTTTCTGCGCCACCTGATAACCGGAACCGTCGCCCGTCCATGCGGAAAGCACAGCGGCGCACAGTCCCACCCAGGCGGCTATCTTTATGCTTGACAAGGCAAACTTCTTCTCACGGTTCTTCCACAGATACCAGCAACTCACGCCTACCACAAACACCGCGGCCAGCACCCAGCCGGACAATACGCTGTGGAAAAACTTGTTGACTGCCATCGGCGAAGTAGCCACAGCCCAGAAGTCCACCATTTCGTTGCGGGCGGTATCGGGATTGAATTCCATGCCCACCGGGTTCTGCATCCAGGCGTTTGCCACCAGAATCCACCAGGCGGAGATAGTAGCGCCAAGACCCGTAAGCCAGGTAGAGGCCAGGTGGAAGCGTTTGCTCACCTTGTCCCAACCGAAGAACATCACCGCAATGAACGTGGCTTCCATAAAGAATGCCAGGATGCCTTCGATAGCCAGCGGCGCACCGAAGATGTCGCCCACAAACCAGCTGTAATTGCTCCAGTTCGTACCGAATTCAAACTCCAGAATCAATCCCGTAGCCACACCTATGGCGAAGTTGATGCCGAAGAGCTTCATCCAGAACTTGGCTGTATGTTTCCAAAACTCGTCACCCGTACGGTAGTACACCGTTTCCATGATGCCCATAATCACCGCCAGTCCTAAAGTAAGCGGCACGAAAATCCAATGATAGATAGCGGTCAAAGCGAATTGCGCTCTCGACCAGTCAATCAGGGAAGTGTCAATGTTTTCAAGCATGAGAGGTAAAATATTAAGTATAAAGTATTAAGTATAAAGTATAATATCAAGTATAAAGAATAGTGAAAAGAGCCATCCCGCCCCCTAATCCCTAATCGCTAATCACTAATCCCTAATCACCGTTCTCCTGCGCCCTCAGAATCAGTTCGCGGCTGACATACTCTTCCTTATCGCTGCCTACGGCGGCTTTGTTCAGATAGTTCGGGAAGAAGAAAAGGCGAAGGATAAAAAACATGATAAACAGTTTGATTGCAATTATCAGCCACAAAGTACGTCCTAATGTCATACTCCGGAAGCCCTCAACATAGAATTGCCAAATACCGGTCACGAGGTTTCTCATAGAAGCTCAATTTATAATCATTACAAATATAAAATACTTTTATATAAATAACAAATAAAAGGCTGAAAAGTTAATTGTCGGCAGAAAAAAGTAGTCCGCCGATACAATCCAGGCAAACGTCTATTGTTTTTGCCGTTTCCGGAAGCGCCGCCTACTTTTGTGAAGGTAAAACATAGAAATCAGGAAATATGATAAACGTAAGAAGATTGACAGTGATATCGCTCTGTGTGGCAAGCACCTGCGCCGGCAACGTAACGCTGCAAGCGCAAGACGCCGCCATCGGCGCACAGCAACGGGACAGCGTACAGGCACTTCCCGCACAATGGGATTTGCAAACGTGCATCGACTACGCCTTGCGGCAGAATATCACCATCCGCAAGAACCGCCTCAACGCCGAAAGCGCCGAAGTGGACGTGAAGACCGCCAAGGCAGCCCTCTTCCCCAGCCTCACGGCATCCGTAAGCCAGCGTATCGTAAACCGCCCCAACAGCGAGACGAATACGATTATCGACGGCGACAACATCACCAGCAGCCAGAGCAAGACCAGCTACAACGGCAGCTACGGCATCGATGCCAACTGGACGCTCTACAACGGCAGCAAACGCCTGAACACCCTGAAACAGCAACGGATGAACAACCGCATCGCCGAACTGAGTGTGGCAGAGAGCGAGAACAACATCGAAGAGAGCATCACGCAAATCTACGTACAGATTCTCTACGCCGCCGAAGCCGTCAAAGTAAACGAAGCGACCCTCGCCGTCAGCCGGGCGGAATGCGAACGGGCACGCGCCCTGCTCGCGGCGGGAAGCATCGCCAAGAGCGACCTTGCCCAACTGGAAGCGCAAGTCAGCACCGACAACTATCAATTGGTAACCGCACAAGCCACCCTGCAAGATTACAAACTGCAACTGAAACAACTCCTCGAACTGGACGGCGAAAAGGAGATGACGCTCTACATCCCCACGCCCGGCGATGAGAACGTATTGTCTCCGCTACCCTCAAAGACCGATGTCTACCGCTCCGCCCTCACCCTGCGCCCGGAAATCGAGGCAGGCCGGCTGAATGTCAAAGCCTCGGAGCTCGACATCGACATCGCCCGTTCCGGTTACATCCCCACCGTCAGCCTCAGCGCAGGCATAGGGAGCACGAACACCAACGGCAACGACTTCACCTTCGGCGAGCAAATCAAGCAGAACTGGAACAACTCTCTGGGCGTAACCGTAAGCGTGCCCATCTTCAACAACCGCCAGACCAAGAGCGCCGTACAGAAAGCCAAAATCCAGAAGCAGAGCAGCGAACTGGACTTGCTGGACAGCCAGAAAGCCCTGTACAAAACCATCGAAGGCCTATGGCTGGACGCCAACAGCGCACAGCAACGCTACGTTGCCGCCACAGAGAAGCTGCGCAGTACACAAACCAGCTACGACCTCATCCAAGAGCAGTTCAACCTCGGCATGAAGAACACCGTGGAACTGCTGACGGAGAAGAACAACCTGCTCAATGCGCAGCAGGAAACTCTGCAAGCCAAATACATGGCGATACTGAACACGCAACTGCTGAAATTCTATCAGGGAGAAAAGATTACGCTTTAACCGACTAATTCAAAATAAGTAAAGATGCCTAATCAACCGATACTATCGGTATAAACTAAATTTCAACATTTAATAAAGATACAGAGTATGAACAAGAAGAAAATCATCCTTATCGCCGTAATCGTCGTAGCAGTGGTCGGCGCAGGCTTCCGGCTCTTCGGCGGCTCTAAGGCCAAACATAAAGTGACCTACGAGACAGCCGCCGTCACCAAAGGCGAGATATCGGAATCGGTAACCGCCACCGGCACCATCGAACCGGTGACGGAAGTGGAAGTCGGTACGCAGGTCAGCGGCATCATCGACAAGATATACGCCGATTACAATTCCGTAGTCACCAAAGGCCAGCTCATAGCCGAAATGGATCGCGTGACGCTGCAAAGCGAAGTAGCTTCCCAACGTGCCGCCTACAACGGTGCGAAAGCCGAATACGAGTATCAGCGGAAGAACTACGAACGCAACCGCGGACTGCACGAAAAACAGCTCATCAGCGACACCGACTACGAGCAGTCCGTCTACAACTACGAGAAAGCGAAAAGCAACTACGAAAGCAGTCAGGCATCGCTGGCCAAGGCCGAACGTAACCTGTCGTACGCCACCATCACCTCCCCCATCGACGGTGTGGTCATCAACCGTGCGGTAGAGGAAGGACAGACGGTGGCATCCGGCTTCGAAACCCCTACCCTGTTCACCATCGCCGCCGACCTTACGCAGATGCAGGTGGTGGCCGACGTGGATGAAGCCGACATAGGCGGTGTGGAAGACGGGCAGCGCGTTACCTTTACCGTAGACGCTTATCCCAACGATACCTTTGAAGGCGTGGTAACGCAGATTCGCTTGGGCGAGGACAGCTCCTCAAGTTCCGGCAGCAGCACCACGTCCAGTACGGTTGTCACCTACGAGGTGGTTATCTCCGCCCCCAATCCCGACTTGAAACTGAAGCCCCGTCTCACGGCCAACGTCACGATTTATACGCTCGACCGCAAAGACGTGCTTTCCGTTCCGGCGCGCGCGCTCCGTTTCACTCCCGAAAAGCCGCTCATCGGCGACAATGACATCGTAAAAGATTGCGAAGGCGAGCACAAGCTTTGGACACGCGAGGGCAATACGTTCACCGCACATCCCGTAGTGGTGGGTATCTCCAACGGTGTGAATACGGAAATCGTAAGCGGCATCGGCGAAGGTACGGTAGTAGTGACCGAAGCCACCATAGGCCGCATGCCGGGCGAAGGCGCGACGGCGGATACGCAGCAGGAACCCAGCGGCGAGAAGAGTCCGTTCATGCCGGGCCCCCCGGGAAGCAACAAGAAGAAAAAGTAAATGATAATACATCATTAACCATGAGCAAAACCGTAATTGAACTTCAAAACATAAAGCGGAACTTCCGGGTGGGAGACGAAACGGTGCATGCGTTGCGCGGCGTATCGTTCTCCATCGGTGAGGGAGAGTTCGTGACCATCATGGGTACGTCCGGCTCGGGAAAATCGACGCTGTTGAACATACTCGGCTGTCTGGACACGCCTACCGTAGGCGAGTACCTGCTGGACGGCATCTCCGTACGCACCATGAGTAAGTCACAGCGTGCCGTACTCCGCAACCGTAAAATAGGCTTCGTATTCCAAAACTACAACCTGCTGGCCAAGACCACAGCTGTGGAGAACGTGGAGCTGCCGCTGATGTACAACTCGTCCGTATCGGCCGCCGAACGCCGGAAACGCGCCGTCGAAGCGTTGAAAGCCGTAGGACTGGGCGACCGTCTGGAACACAAGTCCAATCAGATGTCCGGCGGACAGATGCAACGCGTAGCCATCGCCCGCGCACTGGTAAACAATCCCGCCGTGATTCTGGCGGACGAGGCCACCGGTAATCTGGATACACGCACCTCGTTTGAAATTCTGGTGCTTTTCCAGAAGCTGCATGCCGAAGGGCGTACCATCATCTTCGTTACGCACAATCCGGAGATAGCCCAATACAGCAGCCGCAACATCGTATTGCGCGACGGGCGGGTGAAAGACGACACAGTCAACCCCGACATCCTGAACGCCGCCGAGACATTGGCCGCGCTGCCCAAACAAGAGGATGATTGATACAGAAAAAAATATTCATAAAACACTAAACCAATGAACGGAACCAACCTTTTCAAAATAGCTCTCCGGGCGCTTGCCAACAATAAGCTGCGGGCTTTCCTCACGATGCTGGGTATCATCATCGGCGTGGCGTCCGTCATCACGATGCTTGCCATCGGGCAGGGTTCAAAGAAGAGCATCCAGGCGCAAATCTCCGAAATGGGCTCGAATATGATAATGATTCATCCGGGAGCGGACATGCGCGGCGGTGTACGGCAAGACCCCAGCGCCATGCAGACGCTGAAGCTCACCGACTACGAAGCCCTGCGCAACGAAACGAACTTCCTGTCTGCCGTCAGCCCCAACGTATCCTCGTCGGGACAGCTCATCGCAGGTAATAACAACTACCCCTCTTCCGTAAACGGCGTAGGTACGGACTATCTCGAAATCCGCCAGCTTACGGTGGACAACGGCACGATGTTCACGGAAGCCGACATACAGACTTCCGCCAAAGTATGCGTCATCGGCAAGACGATACAGGACAATCTTTTCCCCGACGGAGAAGACCCCGTAGGACGTATTATCCGCTTCAACCAGGTGCCTTTCCGTGTGACGGGCGTACTGAAAGCCAAAGGTTACAACAGCATGGGCATGGACCAGGATGATGTGGTGCTCGCTCCCTACACCACCGTGATGAAGCGTCTGCTTGCACAGACTTATCTGCAAGGTATCTTCGCATCCGCTCTCACCGAGGATATGACGGACAACGCCACCGAGGAAATCACCGGGATTCTGCGCCGTAACCATAAACTGAAAGACAGCGACGACGACGATTTCACCATACGCAGCCAGCAGGAGCTCAGCTCGATGCTGAACACCACCACCGACCTGATGACCACTCTCCTCGCCTGTATCGCAGGCATATCGCTGGTAGTAGGCGGTATCGGCATCATGAACATCATGTATGTATCCGTAACGGAACGTACCCGCGAAATCGGTCTGCGCATGAGTGTGGGTGCCAGAGGAGTGGATATTCTGTCGCAATTCCTCATCGAGGCTATCCTCATCAGCATCACCGGCGGACTTATCGGCGTTATCATCGGCTGCGGCGCAAGCTGGATAGTAAAGAGCGCAGCCCATTGGCCTATTTACATACAAGCCTGGAGCGTATTCCTCAGCTTTGCCGTCTGCACGGTAACGGGAGTGTTCTTCGGCTGGTATCCCGCCAAGAAAGCGGCAGACTTAGACCCGATAGAAGCGATACGATATGAGTGATGAGGGATTAGGGATAAGTGATTAGCGATTAGGGATTAGTGATAAACGGTTAGCGATTGGGGATAAACGGTTAGTTTTTATTGATAGCTAATCACTTATCACTTATCGCTAATCACTTATCCCTAATCACTTATCCCTAACAGTTAATCACTAATCGCTTATCACTAATCCCTAAAAAAAACTATCTTTGCATTTGTATGAAACAATTTCTCTACTCACGGTCGCGCATCATCGAAGCCTTGATTCATATCATCGGCTGGGGAATAGTATTTGCCTTTCCTTTTGTGATGATGACACGCAGCGGATTCACCATTACGTGGGTGGAATACCTGCGTCATGGCAGTGTTGTTCCGCTGTCGTTTCTTATCGTGTTCTACGGCAATTACTGCTTCCTCATCCCCCGCTATCTGTTCGAGGGACGCATCAGGCAGTATCTGCTGCTGAATGTGTTGCTGATAGTTTGCGTTACCGCAGGCGTACACTTCTGGCAGGAGTACGCATTCCACGCCTATGCCAAAGTGGAAGACGAGGGCAGACGGCACATGGGCCCGCCGAAGTGGATATTCATCATGCGCGATTTCTTTTCCATGATACTTACCGTAGGACTGAGTGCGGCCATCCGTCTCAGCGGACGTTGGGTACAGGTGGAAGCCGCCCGCCGTGAAGCCGAGAAAAGCCGTACGGAAGCGGAACTGAAGAATCTGCGCAATCAGCTCAACCCTCATTTCCTGCTCAATACGCTGAACAATATCTACGCGCTCATCGCCTTTGATACGGATAAGGCTCAAACGGCCGTACAGGAACTGAGCCGCCTGCTGCGCCATGTCCTTTACGACAATCAGCAGAATTTCGTGACTTTGGGCAAGGAAATGGATTTCATAAAGAACTACATCGCGTTGATGCGCATCCGCCTCTCGGCCAATGTCACCGTTGAAACACGTTTCGACATCCGTCCCGACAGCCCTACGGAGATTGCCCCGCTGATATTCATCTCTCTCATAGAGAATGCTTTCAAGCATGGCATCTCTCCCACCGAGCCCAGCCATATCCGTATCTATTTCAGTGAAAGCGCGCATGAGGTGCGTTGCGAAATCGCCAACAGTTACCACCCCAAGAACGAAGCCGATAAGAGCGGCAGCGGCATCGGACTGGAGCAAGTGCGCAAGCGTCTGGAGCTGACCTATCCCGGCCGGTACGCATGGCAGCACGGCGTAAGCGAGGACGGAAAAGAATATAAATCGGTTTTAGTAATCAATCACTGACAACATGAATCTGAAGTGTGCAATCGTAGACGATGAACCGCTGGCTCTGAACCTGTTGGAGAGCTACGTCAACAAAACCCCGTTTCTGGAACTTGCCGGCAAATACTCCAGTGCGGTGCAAGCGATGAACGATTTGCCGGACAAGCATGTCGACCTTCTCTTCCTCGACATACAAATGCCCGAACTCAACGGACTGGAGTTCTCCAGAATGGTAGATACGCATACGCGCATAGTTTTCACCACCGCTTTCGACCAATATGCCATAGACGGGTATAAAGTCAACGCCCTCGATTATCTGCCGAAACCTATCTCGTACGTAGACTTTCTGCAAGCCGCCAACAAAGCCGTGCAATGGTTCGAACTGTTGCAACAGCCCAAAGAGGAGATTGAAAGTATCTTCGTGAAAAGTGATTACAAGCTGGTACAAGTGGAACTCAGGAACATCCTCTACATCGAAGGCCTGAAAGACTATATCAAAATCTATGAGGAGAACTCCCCCAAGCCCATTCTCTCACTCATGAGCATGAAGTCCATGGAAGAGCTCCTGCCCGCTTCCCGCTTCATACGCGTGCATCGTTCTTATATCGTCCAAAAAGATAAGATACGTATCATCGACCGCGGACGTATCGTTTTTGGCAAGAACTATATCCCCATCAGTGACAGTTACAAACAAATATTCCAGGATTTTCTTAATAAAAGGAGTTAAAAAGCCCCTCATAGGTTTATATTTTATTGAAATCGGCCTATTTCTAATAATATCCTATTGCATATTAAAAGATGTTTTTTTACCTTTGCGGCGAACAGATAGGAGTTGTGAAACTCCCCCAATAGAATAGTTTAGTTAAGTCTAGTTTAGTTTTTGTGTAAGCACTTCCTTCGTAAGCGAACGTTGGGAGTGCTTTTATTTATAGACTTATCAAGTACTTACGAAAATGCGTATTTCCAATATTTCGCAGCAGGTTGCAAAATTTGATTGTCGGACGATTGTCGGACACCGATTTTATTACTACCAAATTGTCGCAACTTTATTAAACAAAAATATGGCAACGCTTAAACTTTGTATCGTACCTGCAAAAGTGCTTATCAACGGAAAGCACAAAGTAAGAATATCACTGGCTCATAATTCCAATACCAGGTATATTCCAACAAACTGTATTATTGACACCCCATCACAATTCAAAGAGGGGCAAGTTATCAATCATCCGGAAGCGGCTTCCATGAACATGAAACTTCGGAATCTGCTTAACCATTATCAGAATGTTATTGACAACATATATGATGTGGATATATATTCATGTTCCGAACTCCGGGAAATCATCATAAAAAAGAAAGACTACACCAATGCCAAGTTTTCCTCTGCAATGGCATCTTATCTATCAGAGCTTGCAGAGGAAAAAAGAAACAAATCTGAGAAGTTGTATCGCTTGGCATGCCAATCATTCATCAAGTCCCAAGGTGATTTGTTACTTTCAATGATTACCCCCCGGAACATCAAGCATTTTGAAATGAGCCTTGAAGACAAGCGGCTCTCTCCTACTACTATCAAAATCTACCTTACATTACTTAAAGTAATCATCAACTATGCCAAAAAGCATAATATGGTCAGATACGAAGTAGAACCGTTTGAATTTTGCAGAATGCCGTCAGCCAATATCCGTGAATTAGACCTTAGTATTGATGAAATAAAAGCAATACGGGACATGGAAATTCCTAAATACAATATCGGAGTAGTACGTGATATTTTCATGTTAAGCTATTATCTGGGTGGTATCAATCTTGTAGATATGCTTGATATCGATTTCCGAAAAGAATGGATAGAATATTACCGGCGAAAAACAAAAAACAAAAAAAGTGGTGAAAGTAAAACTGCATTCTCCGTCCAGCCGGAAGCAAGGGAAATCATAAACAAATATATGCAGAAGAATGGAAAACTTGTTTTTGGCAAGTACAAAACATTCGGGCAATGTTATTCTGTTGTATCCCGCAAAATGGAAGAACTCGCCAAAATAGCAGGAATAAGAAAGCATGTAGTTTATTATTCTGCACGTAAATCATTCGTTCAGCATGGATTTGAATTAGGTATATCCTTAGAAATTCTTGAATATTGTATCGGTCAGTCAATGAAAACGAACCGCCCTATATTCAACTATTTTCGAGTAATGCGAAAACATGCGGATGATGCAATGAGGAAAATTTTCGATAGCTTAAAATGATTGTTTCTGAACGAAAGCTATTGCTTCGGTAATGGCTTCTTCCCTCTCCTTTTCTACATCAGAGTTCAAACGGTCTATTAACTCCATATTTCCCGTTATTGCGGTTTTCACGCAATCGGAATACGTGACTGTTAGCTGATAATGACCGTAGCCAATGAAAGCCTTTGTAAGCTTTGGAGAGGATGATTGAGATTTACCCATAATGTAACGAATTAAGGAGCGGAAAAAAGAACGGTTCCGCTTTCCCGTTGCGTTACATATCTTTCGAGGAAGGATATAGTGTAGCCATTACAGCGACAACACGGGGGTCGGAACCGTATATGACAAACTACTGGCAGAGATAAACTTCACCAGTAGTTCTACGGTCGGAATAATATTCCTTCCTCAAATCAAAAAGTATGTAACGCATTGCAAATATGGAAAAAATATGCGAGATAACGAAAATTATTCATATAATAGTTGTACATAACAAATTTATTATGTATATTTGTAGTGTCATAAGAAAACAGAGTATTAACCCTTAAAAAACGAGTAATGACAGATGAAGAACTAAAACAAGAAATTGAGAAAGTCAAACAAAAGATTGCCGATTACACAAGAATCGCCCCACTACTGGGAATTACACCAGAAGAAAAGGAAAGGCAAATAAATCTAATGTTAGACGACCTTAGTAAATTGCTAAAGGAAAAGAAGTAAAAACAACCGGATACCCCTCAGCGGGCATCCTAAAAACATTATCCTATGAGAAGTGTACAAGATATTTTAGCAGAAATGAAACCGCTAATGGGTTCTTTAGATGCAGAAGAACGGAAAAAGTTAAATGCTTTAGAAGAGGAATTAAAAACCCTCCAAATGACTACCAAAGATAAAGCGGCAGCTAAAGTATGGTATGAAGAGGGATTAGGGGAGATTGAAAAAAGCATTACCCATATAGAACATGAATTAAAAATTAGAGACCAGTTGAAAGAAGTGGCCGATATCCTGCCCCTCTCCTACATTGCTAAAAACTATTTCGGTAAAAGCGCAGCATGGTTATATCAACGCATAAACGGTAATAAGGTACGCGGAAAGGTATACACCCTAAACCGTGAAGAAGTAGACACATTCAACCGCGCACTAAAAGAAATTGGAAATAAAATCAGCTCGCTGTCTATTACAAGTTAATAGCTGTTTCTTATGACAACCAATCCCCGGTATTCGAGCATATCGGGGATTTTTCATAAGATTATGGTTTGCGCTGATTGTACAAACTCATTCAATAATGCCAGCAGAGTGTAACAAGCCAACAAATGGACTTTGTTTTCTGTTAATATATGGTTTAACATTATTGGTATTGATACACTCTAATGTGCGAATTTGATTAAGTGCAGAAATAAATAGGTCTTTACCAATAGACTCGCCTTTCATAGCCCTATTGCTCCCCTCTTTACCACCTTTGTAATCTATAGAATTGGCTGTTGCCATCGCACTATATTTAACACCAGTAACGGACATAAATTGTCTATTCTCTTTAATATAAGCTACCACGATATTCCAAATATCAAGGTCTGGAACCCTTTCATATTCATGTCTAATTTTCATAATAAACTTTTTTGCAAAGATATAAAAAGTTTAGGTACCCACGCTTTAGATATAAAAAAAGCCCCGACGAAAGCCGGGGCAAATATATGAATATAACTATTTACGAGTAGCAAATAAGTACTTTACAACAAGAATAAATATACCTATTATGTTAGCTGTAGTAGTTGTCAACAATGTTATTATAATCCCTTCTGTAAGTTCAAATTTAATTAATGGAGTAGCACTCAATATAACTAAAAATAAAACAGACGATAGATAGAAGCACAAAAAGTGATATATCTTTATAGCAAATTCTTTACGCTGTTCTCTATCTTGTATTTTCCCTTTTAATTCCTCCTTACGTATATCATTCTCGGTTTGTAAAGCATCTATTTCCGCCTCTTTACGAAGTCTCTCTTCATCCTCTTTACTTAAATGAGTTTGTTTCTCTTGTCGTTCCTCCGTTTTTTTACTTTCAGAACGAAACAATTTTGCAAATTCGGCAAGCTCGTCTAAATCCATCGTTATTTCTTAGAAGATTCTACAATATTATTGACAAACTTCGTATAATACAATTTTGTATAAGAATCTGGAATTTTATTATTCATACCTTCTTCATAGCACAAAGCCCAAGGAGTTCCTTCCTTATGAGTTAAGGTAACCATTTCGCTATCTGTATATCCTTTATATCTATCCCAAACCATCTCTACAATCATTCTCGCACGGTTATCATTCAAATCAGGAAAAACATAATTTTCCGTATGTGAATGTTCGTCCCACTCTACAATAATTGTCTTATCTGTAATAGGCCCATTTCTATAACACTTAAAAGAATGATACACAGAAGGGATTACAGGACCGTATTTCCAAGCTTCTACATCATCAAAACGAGAGTCTAAGAGAGAAAAATTTAATAGTGCTAAAGAAAATCCATGAGCGATATATACACGTTTCATCAATCCTAATTGAGTAATAGAAACCTCATCTCTCTGTGCTAACTCTATGAAATAATTCGCTACAGATAAAGCATTTATTCTCATAATTGTATAGTATTGGTTTTCATAGGAAACAATGTATCTTATTATTTTGACCACAAAATAAGCCATTTTTATCGAATTACAGAAATTATTCACAAATTTAATGTAATTCGAGTATTAGCAAATTTCCTTCAGTTACATTTTGATTACAATAATCACCACATAAAAATATTCCAGCTCACTCCTCCACCTACATACCAACCACCCGGATAACCATATCCGGCTTGCAACCCCAATCCCCAACGCTTCTTCTTCGACTTGACAACCACCGGATGATAGATGTCATTCGTTATCGTCTGATATACAGTCCTCGGATATACAGTCATACTATCCATCCGAGGGTCTACATATCCGCTTACCACCGCACGATACAAGCTATCTTCATACACAACCCGTTTGCGATGAAGCAAGGTATCACCTATCCGTATAGTATCATTCGGTAATATCTGCCAAAAGACAGCTATCGGTGCAGAGATAAGAACCGTATCAAGTTTGACAACCGTCTGTACCTTCGTCTCGGTACGGATTTCCGCCGGCAAAGGCTCATGCGGACGGAACCACGCCGCCACACAAGCGATAGCCAGCAATACGACCAATATCCAGGGCAGTTGTTTCATGGTCGTATCACAACGTTACGTAAGAAATTGCTGAACTCATTTCGCACATCGAAACATGGGCACGCCTTGATGTATTCTGCCGGTTCCACCTCGCCACTGCCATCCAAGTCGGGTGAGGTGTCACGATGACCGAGTAGCTCTATAATTGGGTACTCCTTACAGAGTTTGGCTACCAAATTACGCAAAGCATTCTTTTGTGCTTCCGTACGGGTATCAGCCGGCTTACCGTTAGCATCCAACCCGCCGATATAGCAGATACCGATACTGTGTTTGTTGTACGATAAACCGGAGAAACCTTTCGTATTACAGTGCGCCCCGTCGATAGACAACGGGCGGCCATTCTCTACGATACCGTTCAGGTCAATCACGAAATTATAACCAATTTGGTTAAAGCCGCGTGCACGGTGCATGCGGTCGATATCTTTGGCACGTAAATCCTGCCCGGCTTTCGTGGCCGAACAATGAATGATAATAGCATCAATAGTTGTCATTCCTTTTTGATTTTACATAAATATTCGTTATATTTGCAATTCGCCTTTGTTAAACTTTAAGTTGTGTCAAATTTAAAGGCGGAAGGGAGCTGTTGGGAAACACCTTCCTTCCATGCATCAGTAATCACTTGGCGGCTTTCGTCCCCCGCATCCTCGAACATCACACCGTTTCATTTCAGCCTCCTTCAGTTTTAATTCTGTCTCATGCCGTTTATGAACTTCGTCCAGATGGGCACTTTGCGACTGGCGCAGCTCGGCATACAAACCGTCTATTTTCGTATCACGTTGTGCTATCCGTTCTTCCAACCAGGCAATTTGTTTGCGCTCGTTTTCATTCTCCATAGCATCGGCAGAAGCATCCTCTTTACGGGCGTCCGTCTTTCGGGACATCCACCATTTTAAAAGCTGTTTGATTCCCTCGATACCACCTAATGCGGTAATCAAGATTACCCAGTCATTCACATTCATAGCAGCAGACAAAAAACGGTAAGATAAACACTCAGGAAAAGGCTGCACTCTACCCAGAACATAGGCCTTTGGTAGCGGTATGTCAAATAAATACAGGAAGCGGACAGTAGCAAAGGAAACAGCCAATACCCCGCCAGGCATATCCAAGCCGACGAAGCCACACCGCAAACTCCGGTAGCGATATAATGTACCTTGCCTTCAAGCTCCAACTTAAAGCAGGGCGCAGCGCCTACAAAAATAAGCCCGGCGCCGGAAAGGAAAGCGAGAAACTGTATCTCCACAGGAGACACATCCAGCCATGCGGGGAGAAGTAAAAAAGCCGGGACAATCATAGCCGCTTGGAACAGCCATTTGGGGCGACCCCGTTTATCAAGCTGATAATAAGTATCGCTCACACTCCAGGGAATTCCCTGCATGACACTGATAGCATATACGATATACGCTGCAATCAAAACCAAAGAAATCAACATGCAAATCATAATTCCGAATTTTAATTTTATCCAAAATTATAATTCCTTATATTCAAATCGTCCTATTTATATCACATTCCACTGACATAAAATGTCAATATAAATACTACTGATTTTCTACCCTACTCTATCTTTTCATGTTTTTCTTATATTCCCCTTACAGATATACTTCAGCAGCCTATATAAAGCCACCCATTTTCTATTTTTTGCCTTGAAAAGTAGTCTTAGTCCCGCAAGAACTTAGAAATATCGGGCTGAAGGTGTCATTCATCAATTCAGATGGAAAAGTAGAAACATGGGAGTTCCAGGGCGGGACGTTTACGAGTGCCGGTAGTTGGAAGCAAATACCCAATCAGGCAATGATTGAACGAATTGATAATGATATATTCAACTTAAACGCCGATAAGATTGATATAGATGGAACTTACGACAAAGAGATAACATTAGAACTTTCTCCATCGGCAGTTTGGCAATCCCTTGAGAATATTTTCCCCGAAGGGAAAGATTGTACCATTCACATTGATAACCCGAATAAGCAAACTATATTCTTGGCGTTCTCGTCTGTATCTCCATATCAAGGCCAACAATACTTCCATCCTGATTTGGTCGTTAAAGGGATGAATCATGAAACTATTAGTAGAACAGGTAAAACTCCTAATAGGTCAGAATATCCATATATACTTTTTAAGGCAGTAGATGACAGCAGCATTAAAACGACAATATCTGCCGGTGAGAATAAAAACATATTTGACGACATCAATAAGGTTTCTGAAAATGTTAATCAGAAAATAGAAGAGCAGAGCCAAATTATCTCTGACATACAGGATAGTATTGGCGGCAAAGAGATAAATGTTGATATATATCCATTTAAGATGCAATTTCAGTCATTAGAGAATACATTTCCTGACAACAGTACCTTGAATGTTGACTATGCTAATACTAAAGCAGCTTGGACTGAGGTTTATTTCAGCAAGTCAAGTGATAATAATACGGATGGAGTACAAGAGATATACAGAAGTAATAAGGTTGAATCAGGCAGCAAACAGATTGTTGCGCCGTCACCATCTGACTATCCTTATATAATTTATAAGGGATATGATTTGGATGCAACTGTATCTATATCATACACTTTTCCAACTATTGATGAAAAAATAGAAGAGACCAATAAAGAGATAAAGTTGTTAAACAAATTAGACACGCACATACCGACATTACAAGAAACAGCATCAGTCAGTATAATGCTGGATTACATTGATGCCTTTTTTTCCTGGTGTGACGTGGCGAACCCAATGGGTATTCCAATTACCTGTTGTCTTAATGCCTTTATATATAAAAACAGGTCTATCCAGGACAAGGAGAAATTCAAGTCGTTAATACAAGCCGGGAATGGTTTTATAGCGCACGGGTGGAACCCGCATAAAGGAAGTAATAACTTCAGTGATGCTGAGTTTGAAGATACAATCAAATCGGCCAAAGAATACTTTATTTCTCAAGGGCTGAAAACCGAGGGGTGGTGTCCGCCGGAGAATTATATGGATGCCCATAGTGCTGTAATATTATCCAAGTATTATAATTATTCCATCGGAACAACCGGCCAGAAGTATTTCAACGGTGAAGCCAGGTTTATCACTGCCGGCACTAATAGATGGTATATCCCAAGGCACGGAATGGATAATGCAGAGTTGGTAGATTATTCATTGTCTTTACTTGATGAAGCGGTCAAGTATAAAAAGCATCTTGCTCTGTATGCCCATGATACCGCTACTACGACAGACAGAGAGAGGATTTTAAATGCCATCAAAGATTATGCAGACAAAGGGCTGCTTGTTGTCGTTGATACTAATACGCAATATACTTCTCTGCTTAAAACCTGGAGAAATAATATATCTATGATTAAGCCTGTATTCCCGTTTGTCGGGAGTGCTTATTTCGGTGAAGGGGTTAAGGTGTGCACTGATTATGGCACCAGAGAAAAAATAAAAATCTCTTTTACAGGCGCTCCTACCAACGGAGTTATTACTCTTAAAGAGTATACCACTACATTATTCAGAAGCGAAAATATAGACAATGAGGTAGAAGGTACTTCATACACTAATAAGCCGTGGAGTGTGGCCACTACTGACGATATGTCTGTACAGGATATATGTACCGCACTTGCATCCATACATTTGGCTTGTCATACGATGATTAATATGGGAGACCATTTGATTGTGGAAAGTGATGTGCCGAGAAAGTGGGTTAATACAATTTCAGTCGCAGAAAACACAAGCGGTCTTGAAGTCAGTATTGAAGTGTTGGATAATGGGGTTGATCCTACTTTCCAATGAGGTTAACACAAATTCATCTCGGCACTTCACGGTCCGGGATGAACAATACTCTTAAAACAAGTCACATTTTTATCTTAAGATTAAGGGCATTCATTCTTTTTCCATAACTTTGCCAAACCAGAGATGAAAAATAAGGATGCCACCAGCAATATTTCGCACGGCAATACCTCAGACGTAAAGCTCCACACCAAGCATCCTGCAATGTTGACTCTAAAATCAGTGCTCAAGTGTGGTAAGTAGGAGAAGACAGCTATGAAAAAATTTTATCACTTTCTTAAGTTGGTAAAGTTGATGATTGACATAGTACAAGCATTGTACTAAATCCATCTCTAACATTTTGGGTGCGTCACTTGATGGCGCACCTTTTTTATGGTCTTATCGCTCCGGTAAGCTTCAAGGCCTGTATTTCCCGACTATCCTATACAATAAAACAAATCAGGTAAATCAATGGATAACCTTCTGTACATCTCAATCTGTCCGGCCTGATTCGGGTGCAAATTGTACGGTTGGGTGTTTCTGGAAAACAGACTCTCATCCGGAAGTTGTGATTCATCATTCACCGGATTGTTGTCCAGAGCAGTAGCTATGTCGTATCTTGCCCCGATTACACCGTTTTCAGCCGACCAGCTTTCTATCATGGCATTCACATACTGGTGTTTTCTCTCTTCCACCGCACTCGTATAACAAACATTGTAACACAAATACAATTTACATCCAATGGCATCACACCGTTGCTTCAACGTATTGAGCAGTCCCGTACTGTTACCGCCGTTGGCTCCGATATTGACGACCATCCTTTTAGGTCTGTATATGTCAAACTCCGTGCTGAAGCGTTGAAGTATGGCTTCAATCGTGCACCCGCCACGGGCGGCAATCATAACCTTATGATTGGGATGTTCAGTTCTGAACAGTTCGGCAACCCGATAGCGTAAATCCTCTACGCAGAACCCTTCCGTTATACTGTCTCCGGCGAATACGACATCCGGTTCTTTTAATGTGCAGATGTCGATATACCGAATAATCGGCATGTCACTGCCTTTATCAAGGTAAACATACAAAGGCCCGTTCTGGGCGCCGACCGACCAGATTGTATCGTCACAGATAATTTCAGAGCTTCTGCCGGACAGGTAGCTTGTCAGCCGGAGAATGTTTGTCCGTCCGTTCTTGATGATGTCAATTATATATTCACCGTTTCCAAAGTTATCAGAGAAACCGGTTTCTCCCCAGATTTCATCGGATACACTTTCCGCATACGCCAACGGGCCTGTCAGCTTATACATACCCAACTTTTGAGTGGACATATCCACATAGAATGTACTCGGTACAACACCTTTCCCTATACCTTTTGAGGCAAACGCAAGCATGAGTCTGTTGTCAGAACCTAAATATAGTTTCATCCGGACATGCCTGATGTCACAGAAATAATCCTTGTCTATCTTGAGGTAATTACCGCTTCCGGTATTGGTAGCCTTAATTCCGCCTGTGTCCTTTATCCAAGTGGTGTTGCTGAAATCAGTCATATCACTGCCGGAGAACAGCTTCACCATATCTTTCAACCCGTAAATGGATTCAAATAAGGATATTTCACTGGTGTTGCTGAGCAACACCCCTTCTGAATGTGAGAGTGGATATACTCTTTTGTCTTCTTGATTTAACTCTATTATTCTCTCCATATCAATGTATCTCTTTAAAAACTGAATAAGACGTTATGTTTCCAAAATTATTTTCCAGCCTGGCAAAGCGAGAGTCGTAACCTTCTACGATTTTATTTCCAATACAGGAATATTCTATGGGCTTGCCATCAACCTTGCTGTATGAATGAAAACGGACATATCTTGCATTGTCCGGATATTCCGAACGTTCCAAAACAAGTTCCGGGTATTGCCTGACCACACTTTGTCCACCCGGCGAAATCGTCTTTATAATCTTTCTGTCGGCATCGTAAAACACGCCATAGGGAAATGAAAGGATACATGCACCATTTACCACAAAACGGTCATAAACGGTCAAATCCAGATAATCCGTAGCGTAAGCATCCGGATAGGCGTCAGAAGTAAGGTCGCTGCCGTTTTGGGCAAACAGGCAAGGATTAAATGGAAATGGAATCGAAACATCCTTGTTTCCACCGTAAGCATCAACCTCAAGCCCTTTTATTCGCCCGTCGAACAAAGAAACTTTATCGGACAAATCTTTAATACAATTATCCAAGTCTTCTTTCGTTGCATTCTTGAAATACTTCTGTTGTGTAGTTGTATAGACATTCGTATTGGAAGGTCCGGTATAATGGTTCTTGGAATCTGCGAGAATGATAAAGACATGAGTGTATCCTGCAATATGATAATTGTCGAGCCATTGACTGTTTCGGAAAGACATACCATTATCTGTGGAGTAACAACATACAAAATCCGCATTCTTATCTGTCTGGAAATCGAAAGATTCCCCTTCCACATCTACAATATCACTGACGAAGTAAGGACCTTCCTTGAATGCTCCCGTAGCATAGTCCCTATTTCCTTTCTGCCAGCCCCAATCTGAAATGAATTTGGCATTTGTGTTGTTGGCTTCTTCCAGTAACAGGTCTTCTTGTTTCAACTTCATAATTTCGGTTCTTTGTACCTGCTGCTTCCAACTGCCGACATCAGTGAACGTCCCGCCCTGGAACTCCCACGTTTCTACCTTGCCGTCCGAATTGATGAATGACACCTTCAGTCCGATATTTCTAAGTTCTTGCGGGACTTGGGCGATGGCGCTTTCCAGACTGTACTTGTTGCTTCCGTCGATTCCCGAAGTCGGATGCTGGACGGAAACATTATATTCCGTAATGGTACCAGTCATTGTATCTACTACGTCCTCACAAAATGAGCCTACTCTTGCAGAAGTATTAGCGCCGTCCTCAACTTCATTTTTTATTTGAGTTGCCCTTTGTCTTAATGTATTAAAATTCTCTTTCATAATTATTCACCCAAAATTCTACATGTTATACGGTTTGCGGCCAGTCCCCCATTTCCTCTATATAGTGGAAAAGATTCTCTATTATCATTCAAATAGCGTACACACTCTTTTAAATATCGGTCGGCCATAGAAAATGCATCATTATAAGCCATAAGCTTCTCTTTAAAATCAGAATGGGACGAATATTCGTTACCCTTATTCATAAATCCTAAACGGGTAACACTACCATCCCCATTCTTTACTATACGGGCATAGGTATAATAAGCTAAAGCGGCTTTTAATCCCACAAAAGAACGTCTTCCACCACATTGTACATCATAAGAACTTCCATCGAGTAACTCACTATAATTATCCGGATGTTCTTTCACATCCAAGAACAGTGTATCACCCAAAGCCGACTTCAAATCAATATTCTCTGACTCTCGGATATAGGTTTCTATCTTTTCCGCATCTATATGTACTGACATCGTACGGGCCAACTTAGAAACTTCATCCGTTGTTATTAGATACTGTTGCATTTCTTACGTATTTAAGAGGTTGTACACTAAAGTCATTAGAGGGGTTAACAGGTTCATACCAATGTTCAAAGATTTTCTGAAAAGCACGTTCAATCATTCGCTGTTGTTTTGATACAATAGAGTTATAATACTCAAAAGCATCTTCCAAGATATCACCGGAAAAACCCACCTTACCAATACGAATACAATACCAAGGTTCCTGCCCAAAAGCGGAATAAACACGCTCTACCACACTGGCATCGGTAACTGTAAAATCTTTATCATAGTTCTTGGGACTGATATCTAAAAACTCCGGCTTTTCTTCATCAGATTCCAATATTGTTTCTAAGATTTTATTGGCATTAGTGTCTCCTTGTAACTGTTCAAAAGTCTCAGAGAATCCGGTATCTTCTGTTTGATTATCATCTTTAATTTGATTTCCATTTTCATCAATGCGAACTGATGCAGAACCTTTTTTAGTGATAAGCATTCCAGAAGGCATGAAATTACAGCGTACATTACGGTACTTCACATTGGCTAATCCTTCATCCGTACTCATTTCCGTAATCACCCGGTCAGCCCTTCCGACAGGATACACAAATTTTCCTGTGTTACTAATCCATAATATCTGTCCTTTATAGTTTTCAATTCCCCCTGCAGCACGAATCTGTGCATACACCACTTCTTTACAAGGGTTAAAAACATCGATAAACTCTACATTCTCCTGTACAACCTTAATAGCCTTACCCTTACGAGTTTTCTTTCCTGTCCAATCTGGATGAACCGCAATCTTTGCAATATATCCGGTTTCATCTTCTTCTAATAAACGGCAATTCTCAAAGGGGACATGCTGTATCTCTACTATATCAGCAAACATATTATAGTTTACATGTATTGCTATCCCATCATAATCCGCAACATCCCTACAAACAAGAGCATGAATATCATCTGCCGTATCCCCACGACGGTTAACTACATATTCAGAAAAAGCGACCTCACGGAAACCGTTTCCTTCTATAAAATTGGCATAACGTTCCGCACATTCACTGCCCGTTGAACTCGCTGCAATGATATTTCTTAAATGTTGGGGATATAAGTTATCATCACCATAGCTTTGAATGCCAAGATTACGTAAGTATCCCGTATCAACACGCCTATTACTTTTCTTCTTTAAATCATTTACATTCATTGTTCCGTGAGGTCATTTTTATTCTACCATTTCTCTGGCTGCTCCATTGTCTGCCGCTTCTTTTTCTGGTTCAAGAAGGGATTGGGCCTTTTTTATATGAGCATCCAATAACTTAACAGTCACTTTTTTCCCGTCTACTTGATAAGTTTTAAACGCTTCTTTCACTATTTTGACAGTAGCACCTTCCACTTGGAAAGCTTTCACTAATTCTAAAACTAAAGTCTCATCCAAAGCCGTAACCGGATTCTTGCGTTTTTCAACCCTTTCCTCCCAATCAGAAGGCGTTAAAGCAAAAAACACTATCCCTTTAGAATTTCCCGCAAGAAATCTTTCTGCCGCTTCATCAGTTAGATTATCATTGGTATACATTTCACCACTCCCAAAGCCAGCCTGGAGTAAGACACCATTTTTCAATGCATAATTTGATTTTTCTTTCATCTTTCCGTATTTTTTTAAATATGAATACATCTCAATCACAGCATCACGATAGCAATCACTACATGAAGTTCTAATAAAAGTTCGTCCGAAGACTTCATGATACATTACTTCAATGTCTGATTTATCAGAAGAAGAGAGGGGGAGTTTACCCCCCAACTCTTTCAATTTATCAACCACTTCTAAAACTGTCATACCTCTACTCTGCCGGTTCGACCGTTAAAGTATTAATAGCAGTTTTAGTAGCTTCATAACTTGTTTTATACAAGAATAAAGCTGACTTTGGAGCTTTCTGTTCTTCGAGTGTTACAGTCCATCCGCCTTCTGTATCTTCACTATACTTATTGTTTTCAATAGTAGTAGCTGTAAGACCTTGATAATATCCAAAAACCTGAAAAGCGGCATCGCCCGGATTTGCTTCTTTTTGTAACCCCTTATATTTATTTTCCAACACTACAACGTAAGAACCGTTAGCCAAGCCGTCAATAATATCTGCACAAACATCCGGATCATTAGCTAGAATCACAAGTACAAGAGTGTTTGTGAATGAATTGCGATATGTACCAGTAGCCAAAGCTGTGGTAGTTCCTGTAAATGGAGCCTTTCCTGGTACAATAACTTTATATGCTTTCTTTCCCGTCTTCATGGCTAGTGTCTCAATCACATTCTTACGGGTAGAATTGAATAGTGTTGCAGCAAAGTCTACATCTGCACGATTCATTATCACACCTTCCTGCTCCAAACCTTGTACAACTGGATCATCACAAGACGGAGAAATATCTTTCTTCAAAATATCATCGCATACTCCCATAAATACCTCCTTTCCTAATATGCAACTTGTATCAGATTATCCTCGCCAATCATAGAACCAAGTTTACCTGTAGAATAGATATAATTCTTACGGGATTTTCTTTCAAACCAGATATCAAGGTCTGACATAGGGTTATCACCTTCACAGCCGTACATCAAATTGTCCGGAGAACACAGAACAGCACGATGGGGAAGATTCAATTTGGTTTTATCATTCTGATATGCTTGGATAAATCGATCCCAAATTGAGCATTTTACAACTGTAACACCGTCATACTCCCCTACTTCAAGTCCGTCAAAAATAACTTCCCAAGGCATAATAACCTTATATTTTTCTCTCACGTCACGAGATAAAGAATCACACAATGATTTCGTAGCAAAAATTGCATGTCCGGACTTTTGGAAAATACGGCTATCCGCATCTTCAAGCATTGCATCAAATATAGAAGTTGCAGCACCCAATTCTTTCATTTTGGATTTTTGCAAAGCATAAGATGCTTCAGCATTGGCTGATATGACAGTATGCTGGCCAGCATTAGCTGTACATATAGCAAACAGACGTTTAAAGAAACCGTCACATGTTTTAAACAATTCAACATTCAAACCATCTGTAATTTGCCCTGAACCTTCAACATTGGCAGCATCCTTATCTCCAAACCAGGTAAAGCGCCACAACATTTTCATCATTGCTTCCGTTAGCTTCGGAAGGACGATTCCATCCATATACTCAGTAGAAGTAAGGTCCGCAATATTAGTACCGGTTTTTAGGCAATATTTAGCAATAGTGTTTTCCAAATCCTCATAACACATTTCCAATGGAACTTGCCAATCACCAATTTCCCAAACCTTTTGGGCTGCAGCAATAGCCACCTTTTGATATGTAGGATCACATCCAGAGCCTGCGATACCCACATCCTCCATTTCACCAATAAAGCCAACTTTCTTGCCATTGGTCACTTTAGGCATGAACGTCATAAAACGCTCCATATTCTCATTCTGAAAGACTGTCAATTCAATCAAGTCTTTCAAATCCTTCACCGCCTGATTGTCCGGTGTCAATTTTGAAAAATCCAAAATAGGCATACTCAAATCTCCTTTCTTTACTTTTTAGCTCGCTTTTCTCTTTCTTCTCTCAACTTCCTCTGAATAGGTGTTTCCTCTGCATTGGCCTGAGAATCAACAGTTGTCTTAAAAGTCTGGGCACGCAAGGAAACCCTGTAGGTTGAGCAATGCTTCGCCAACCAATTTTCCCCACCTGCCATCTTTACAGCATTCAGAATCTTATTGTCCTCAACTGTACGGGCGTTAACTTTCAAAGCCGCATTTTCCGCTTCAAGTTCTTCAATGCGGGTCTTCAAAGCCTCAATCTCCTCATCACCACTTTCTTCCTCCTGATCTTTAATCTCCGTAATTACTCCATCAATTACGATGATAGTCTTCCCATCAGGCATAACATGTTCACCATCAGGAGACGCGGCATCCCCGACTTGCGGTTCTCCCTCTTCACGTTCCACCGTCAGTATATTACCTTCGGCGTCTGTCAACTCCATAGATATTACTGGAATATCCTCAATCTTTTGATAGCCACATTTGGCAAGCAACTTATCAATGATAGATTGCTTCACTGTCACTTGTTTTTCTTTGTTCATTTTTTTACTATTAAGTTTATAATCGATTCCTTTTGCTGTAGTTGGGACAAGAACAGCAGATATAAATCCTAATTGTTTTGCAACCTCTCCACCAAACCATGTTTCTTTATTCATTTGAGTTTCCAATACGTTTGGCTCTGTCCCTGTCCTTTCAACATAGACAGCTAACATCTTAGCTTTTTCCGTTTCCAAACTTGATTTAAGGGTTTCTATCGTTTCAAGGTCTAAGACATCGTCATACTTTGCCAAATATGGTTTGTGAATGAGAAACTTTGCATGGGGATAAGCCTTTCTGCGTTCCAACGGTGCAGACAGTAGAATAATTGTCGCCATAGAAGCACATCTTCCAACAACAGTACAAGAAATTTCCTTACCCGATGCACGTAATGCATCATAAATTGCATACCCCTCAACTGTATCACCACCGCATGAATGTATTTCAATATCAATTGTAGGGTCAGCCGGGTCAAGCCATGAAAGAAAATATTGAATATCTGGAAACGAAAGCCCTTCATCTCCGGTCAAATACCAACTCTCCAGCTTATCTCTATCAGCTACAATGTCCTTATTAATGTATAATTTTGCCATATCACATAATTGTTTGTAACAAAGGTAGAAAACAGGATACGGCCTGAAGAATATAAGAAGTTCATTCCACTGACACGCTCTGTCAGTAACTTTTAGCAATAACAAGAAAAGTTCTGATAGAATTAAAAGACATACATTTATAGATTGAAATATGAAAATTCCCCCATTCTTACCTTGCATTTCCAAAATCAAGGCAAAAATAGGGGAATACCTCTGTTTCAGCTTATAAATATCAATAAGGCTAATTCACTTTTCTATTTTCAAATAGTCTTTTGTTTCTATATTACTTTATTTCCCAAAATCAATACCCAGAAGCTTCATTATAAAAGGAGCTATATCCGTTTGTTTCATAACTGGTAATTCCTTTTTCTCAATCCCGCATCCAAATGCTACTAATGTCGTAGGGTCAATACCTGATAGATAGCCATGCTTACCTCCAAATTTCTCTATAACATCCGCTCCGGTACGAGCAGTAGCAACAGCTACTCCTTTTACGGGCTCCAACGCAAACGCCACTTCTGGGTCACACCCTACTTTGCCTAATTCTTCTTTTTCTACTATACGGAATAATGCTTGGGTCGTATCTGGTAATGAAGTCAGTTTTTTGCGAATTTTATTCAAAGTAGTTTGATCATTCTTGTCTTTTAGATAAAGAAACATCATAGCTCCTGCTCCATGAAAGCAAGCTTTCCACTCTCCTCCGGGTTTTTCACTCAACAAACCTTCTTGCACTAACCATACGTTCGGAACAATACTTCTACTATAGTTCACAAAGCCGTGGTCACCGCATACAATTACGGTAGTATTGTATAATAACTTATTCCGTTCCAAATTCTCCAGAATCAACCCTACAGCATGGTCGGCACTTCCTACTGTTGCACTCACTCTGTCAGACCTCAATCCTGTAGCATGTTGGGCATAGTCAGTAGTAATCAGATGTATTGTCATTAGATTGGGTTTATAGGTATTCATAATATAATTGGCCATTGCGGCAGTGCGAGCATCTCTATCCATAGAACCAGCACTAAAGTTTTTATGGTTTAATTTTCCAGTGGCTTCCCGTTCCAACTCATCTAAAAAGCCTTTCGGAGTACAGTAGGGCTTGATGTATTCCAATTGATTGGCAACGGGCTTTACCGACCAAAATTCAGGTACATTATAATGAATGGATTTTGCTCCTACAGATACAGGCCAAAAAAGAGAGGCTACGATCAACCCGTTTTGGTTTGCAGAATCCCAGATTGTAGTTGCTTTGATAGAGTCTGCATACCAATAGCTTACATTTCCTGGTCTGTTCTCTGTAAAAGGAGAGTTATAATAGATACGATGTTGAACAGGTTCTACTCCTGTCACAATAGTTATGTGTGAAGGGTATGTAGCTGTCGGAGTAATTCCTTTGATACGTTCCACAAACAATCCATCCCTCTTCATTCTTTTTAAGTTGGGTGAAGGCATTGTACTATCTGTTACCATTTCGGATCTCATTCCATCAATGGTAATAAGAATGACGTGTTTAGAACGGTCGGCAGCAGTCACGGTACCTATTAAACAACTACATAAAAACATTAAAATATTTCTTTTCAGTTTCATCGTTTGATTAGTTAAAGAAAGGAGCCACATATTCTGAAGATTTATTTTGTACGATAACACGATTCATATTGTATTTAATAACTACTGTTTTAGTATCCTTATTCATTTCGAAGGCATCCATCTCCTGATTTAAAGGAATAAAGGGAGGGATTTGAGCGGTTGTATAATTGGCAGCTGACGGAGTGTTTGCAGCTTCTGTTTCACATATCGGCAGCCGAATTCCTAAATCAGCTACCCGCCGTCCTTCTGCTATGAATATCTCCTGACGCATAAGATAAAGTATTTCCAGTAAATTATCCACTGTGGTTGGATTATCTATCATCGCTTCTGTGACAGAAGTTCCTGAAATGTAAGGAATAGAAATTAAATTGGGCATTTGACGATCAAGTACTAACCCACTTCTTAGTTCATCTTCAGCCGAAGCAGCTACTTTGTATTCGGAACTGTTGGGATATTCTTTGTATCCTCCGTTATAACGTCCTTCTAATTGGTCGTTAATATCGGTTTCTACCGGACGTTTTTTTACAAGTGCCAACAATTCCTTCAAAATACTTTTTGCTCCATTAAGATCATTATCAGCTAAAGCTGCTTCGGCCAAAATCAGATAAGCTTCTTCCGCTTTAGCTATACAGATAGGACGTGCTTCAGTTGCGCTGTTTTTCTGAAAATATTTCGGATCAAGAAAATCAAGTCGAGGCAACGGCTGAAAGTTTGTTCCGTAGATATATCCTTGTATAGAACTTTCTACACCGTTATCTCCATCATATTCAATCTGCTCTACAAAGTCCTTGGACAAGGCTAACGCATTATTTGAATATTGCACAGCATTTGTTTTGTCTCCTAACCTATAATAAGAGCGGGCTATCACTGTATTTATGAATGCTTTTTTACCAGCATCATTAGTATAGTTCAAAGCCTCTGTAAAGGTAAAAATCGCTAGATTCAAATTTTCCTGCCAACTTTTTACCTCTCCTCCGTTTTCAACAGGAAGCGCAAGAAAATACTCTCCTGCCAGTAAATAAGAAAAACCTTTTATATAATAAAGGTTGAAACGCTGAGCATCTGTAGTAGTCGCATCAGCTGCAGCCACCACTTCTAACCCCTGAATAGCGGTTTCACGTAATGTACCAATATGGCGTTGCAAGTTTGTGACATCCACATCTGTGTATAAGATTGTAGGGAAATCAAAAACTTTGCTGCTTTGGCTGTAATTATTGAAGTAATTATCAGATAGTATTTCTATGAGTTCCACATACGTACCTATAATGGTGGCAAATGAACGGTTGGCTCCATTTACCCAAGTACTCATTGCATTTGGAGTCTGCAAGAACGTCTTTTCGTCCACGTTAGGATTGATAATATCATTGGGCTGCAACAGTTCGCATGATGCGCATGATAAGGCTAAAGCCCCTAACAGAATATAGTTTTTTATCTTCATTTTTATTATTTCATTAAGAGTTGGACATTTTTAGAAAGAGATACGAATAGAACCTACATATTGCCGAGGAGTGGAGTATGAAGAATAATTTAGTCCACCTACGGCTACTGCACCTTGAGAACGGGCTCCTGCCAAAGCTGCTTCAGGATCTACAGAAGAAGCCGTAAAGGCAAACGGGTTATAGACATTAAAACCAAAATTGATGTTCTTCAAATACTTTTCAGGCTTATAGTCATAGGAAATCCCAATATTCCTAATTTTCACAAAATCCGATTTTTCTACGAAAAAGTTTGTAAAATTTAACCAATTGGCACCTTGATCTAATCCTTCCAAAGCTTTTTCCGGTATTGCACCGTCTTTTAATCCTTTGGAGAAACGGAATTGACGGTCAAACGAATGTACGTATGCTCCGTATTGATAATCACCGTTAATCATCAAAGACAGATTTTTATAGCTTGCAGAAAGAGAGAAGTTTCCATATCCGGTAGGGAGTGTGGACCCTAAATTCTGTAAAGGAAGAATTTCTTTTAATGAGTTATCCGAATTCAGTACAGCTTTGTAACCGCGGATGAAACCTACCGGCTGTCCTTCAGCTACTACAGTTTGCACTGTTCTTGACGAGAAACCACCAATAGCAAATGGTACTGCATTACCGATACTCAGAACCTTGTTATGGTTGGTGTTGTATGATGCATTCAAGCGAACATTCCAGTCTTTAGTATCTACCAGTTGCAATCCTACACTCAATTCAATACCTTTGTTCTCAATTTCCCCTACATTAGACAGATAGTTGGCCGACTGTCCAGATGAGGGAAGAGACGGAATACTGAAAAGGGCATCTTTAGTCAAAGCATAATAATAAGTAAAGCCAAGATTTAAAATACGATTAAAAAGAACCGCATTAAAACCCGCTTCATAAGAATGTTTCTTTTCTGGAGCCAAATCCGGGTTTCCATATTTACCGAAAGAAGCGGCTTGTTGTCCTTGAAATGAATTGAAAGCTACTGTGCGTTGATATTCAAAGGCTGGCGGATAGCTACCTGCCACACCATAGTTTGCCAAGATACGTACATTGTTAATAAAATTACTTTCTTTCAGACTTTGCATGAAGGGTTCTTCGGAAAGTACATAGGAAATTCCCACTTTCGGATAATACTGCCAACCTACATTGTCACCAAAAGCTGTGTTGTAATCCGAACGTAGTCCCAGATCTATGTAATAACGATCTAAAAAGCCGATATTCTCCTGGATAAAATAGCCATAGTTATATAGATAACTCAGCCATTCATTGGAAGTCAATGTTCCTGCCCCTGCTACAATTTGCGCACCATCTCGCACATTGGTACCATTATAAACAGATTGGTGGTCGTATGTGCTAAAAAATTGGAAACCAGCTGTAGAAATCAGACTGAAGATGTCCCTATAACGATATCTGTGTTGTCCATTTATATCGATAGTCAAACCAAAGTAATTACGGTCAAAATTAGAAATACTTCCCGCGTCTGACGTACCTTCTGGCTTTTGCTGGGTATGTATCAGATATTCATTGGTAATGATGTTCTTATTATTATTCAGACGATAATCCACTCCTAGTATACCTTTAAAGGTGAGGTTGGTTAACGGGGCATAACTTAAAGACTGTGAAGTTTGGAAACGTTTCACAGATTCCCGGTTATTCTGTAATGCTTCAGCTGTGTTTACAAAAGATTTCATTTGGGCAAAAGCATAATCATCCAAGGCATCCAAATCGGCTCCATAGTTTACTTGCTTGCCTTCGGTATTTGTATATTTAAAATTAGTTGCGGCTGCACCTTCCGTAAACCACAATCCTGTATATCCACCTTGGTTACCGTTACGGCTACGGGCAAAGTCCTGTATCACCATACCAAATGAATTCTGATACTCAAGAACTTTGTTGAATTTCACTCTTGAGCCGAAACGTAGGTCATACTTACGGTCTTCGTTCCCATTCTTTATCAGGGTACCGGTACTGTTGCTCATGTTCGCTCCAAAACTATAGCCATATTTTTCAGTTCCACCATCAAAGCCAATACGGTATTTTTGAGTAAATCCTATTTGATGCAACAATTCTTTTGTACGTTTAAAATGATAAAATTGTGAAGAAGCCACATCCGCCTCTAACTGGGTTTCAGCAAAAAAAGAAATCTTTTGCTCTGTTCCCTTTTTAGTAAAAATCTGGATGACCCCGTTGGCAGCATCTGAACCGTAAAGTGTAGTAGCTGCACCGCCTGTTACATATTCTATGTGGTCAATGTTTTCCATAGGAATATCACCTATAGAGCCAGTCACGGCACTGTTACCGCTTAAAGAGTTATTTAAGGTGGCTCCCGTATTCATATTATCCACACGTACGCCATCTACATAAATTACTGGAGTAGAATTAGAATAGGCAGATGACAGACCTCTTGATTTAACTAATGAAGTGGCGCCAGCTTGACCACTGGCCATCGTAATTTGCACATTAGGTAGGGAGTTCTGCAATATCTGATCGATTCGCCCTTGCTTCATACGTTCCAGTTCTTTACTGTTGACTGTCGTTACATTCGATGATAAACGCCGTTTCTGTACTTCTGCACCTTGCCCAGTTACTACAACCTCATCCAGTTTGAAATTGTCTTGGTCAAGCTCTACTTTAATGTTGTCATCCAGGTTTACAGCTAGCAGCTGAGTTTCATATCCTATATAGGACACTTTCAATTTAGATCCCTGGACAGCCGTTATCTGAAATTCGCCATCCATGTTAGTAACCGTTCCAATCGAAGGATTATCGCTTAGTACCAATGTTACTCCTGGCAATCTTTCCTGTGTTTTCTTGTCAAAAATAACACCTTTCATTTTAACCGTAACCACTTTTTTTGAGACCTCCTCATCGGATGTCAAGACGTAGCCCTTTTCTGCTTTTTTACGCTCTAATATTGTTTTCTGAGTAGCCATCATATAAGATGTGCTCAGCAAAACAGTCAAAACAATCAAAATACCTCTTCTCATTTTAGTACGTTAAGTAATTAATAAATTTGATTCAATAATATCTTTTACGTACTATTGACACAGAGTATGTTCAAAAGTGTATAACGGCTACATTTCTTTTGTATGTCAGTTTCATTTCAGCCATACTCACGTTATTTCTTTATGAAATGAAGGACATTGACAACCCTGCCTCTATTCAACATGATTTCTAAGATAATATTTCAGTAGCTTCAAAGATTGCGTATAGTAACATTTGACTGTGTTTATCGGTATATTCAATTCATCCGCTATTTCTTGATTGTTCAATCCCCTATATATTTTCAACAGGCAAATCTCCCGTTTGCAACTTGGCAGTTGCTTTACAGCCCAACGTAAATAGCCGAACTTCCTTTCTTCTTCAAGTTTTTCTTGTAAGCCATCATCAATAATATTATTCTGTTCAGTTCCTTTCATATCCTCTCTTGCGATTATATCATTCGTATCCCGAATCATATTTAACAAATAATTTTTCGTCATAGTATAAAGATAATTTCTCAAGTGTACTTTAATATGGCAAGTGGAGTGTACTTCCCACAGGTGCAAGAAAACCTGCTGAACGACATCTTCTGCGAGATTCCTATCTTGCAAATACCTGTACGACAGACCATAAAGCATCGAAGAATACTTATTGTAAAGCTGTGTAAAAGCATCTTGATTACCTTGTTTTAGTAGTGAAAACAAATATTCATCCTCATAAGTAACCTTTGTCATTATCATAACCTGGGTGTATTAAAATAGATTGCAAATCTATAGAGCAATTAAAACATACCTAATTACAAGAAAATTACATTTATATTATGAAGACCCAAATTCTATTCATGTTACTTTTTATTACAAGTTTTCCTGTTTTCGCACAAGAAGCCTCTTCAGACCGCTGGACAATGCAGGATGATGGTTCTATTCAATGGAAAACTTGTACGAACCTTCCTCATAATGATCATCTTGAAATGAGCGGGCAGATGATTTCGGTGGTCCTACACTATGGAGTGAATTCCCAACAGCAATTCAACTTACAACGTACCCTTATATTCCCAATGTTACGGCATCAACCCAATAAAACGCATAATCACTTAAAACATGATATATATACTGACATTCCATCAATGGTAACTATGGGTGAACAGAATATCATACTCAACTCCGGAAACACCAAGAGCATCAATTTTAACGGTATCATGCGTATAGAAAGCGACTACACTTATACTCTACGTCGTAAAGATTACAAAGACGCCATCCATCTTACAAGTATTTTTTATCCTTCCGCAACAGAACCTTACTATATAGAAGAATATAAGTTTAAGAATAACAGTCCCAATACCATCACTTTACGTATCCCAGACTGACGTCTAAGCTATACCAGCCCTGAAGAAATTGGCATTGACGGCGCTTATCGTATGGAAGCAACTCTTTCGAAGAGCGGTTCTTATGAATTGAATCCGGGCGATACATTAGATTTTTACGCTCTTTTTCCGCTGAAAAGATGTCTGATATTAAGAAAAAGGGCGCACTTACTCCTACTGATATTGATGTCGCAGCAGAATATGGCAAACGTAAAGCGCTCATTGACGAATGGTGGGGTAATTTTATCTTAGACACTCCTGATAAAGTATTGAATCGTATGTTTGCTTTCGCTAAATTACGTGGAGTAGAGAGCATATATCGTACTAAAGGCGGCCTAATGCATGGTTCCGGCGGTGCCAGCTATTATGCCGCCGTTTGGGCTAACGACCAAGCAGAATACATCAACCCTTTCTTTCCATTTTTAGGATATGAAGTAGGTAATGAATCTGCTTTAAACTGTTATCGCCATTTTGCCAGATTCATGAATCCGGAATACAAACCCATACCAAGTTCTATCATCTCTGAAGGTGCAGGTATATGGCACGGTGCCAAAGACCGCGGTGATGGAGCAATGATTGCTTATGGTGCAGCCCGCTATGCGCTTGCATTGGGAAAAAAAGAAGTAGCGCGCGAACTTTGGCCGTTAATAGAATGGTGTCTGGAATACTGCAGACGCCAACTGACTCCTGATGGAGTAGTAGCTTCAGACTCCGATGAACTGGAAAATCGTTTTCCTGCAGGTGAAGCCAACCTGAATACATCTTCATTGTATTATGACGCACTCCGTTCAGCCGTATATTTAGGTCATGAACTAAATATTCCTCAGAAACAAATACAGGATTATACTAAACGTGCAGAAGCTATGGAAAAAGCAATCGAATCCTATTTCGGATATGAAATGCATGGCTTTCACACTTATCGTTACTATAAAGGAAATACAGTACTTCGTTCTTGGATCTGTACACCGTTATCCATGGGAATCTATACACGTGCCCAAGGAACGGTAGACGCCTTATTTTCCCGCCTTTGGACGAAAGACGGATTGCTGACTCAAGAAGGAGAGAAAACATTTTGGGATCGTTCAACCTTATACGCTTTACGGGGTACACTGGCTGCAGGTGAATTAGAGAAAGGAATGCGTTTTCTTAAGGAGTATTCACAACGCCGTTTACTGGGAGAACATGTCCCTTATCCAATCGAAGCATGGCCGGAAGGCGACCAGCGCCATCTCTCAGCAGAAGGTGGAATGTACTGCCGTATCTACAGTGAAGGATTATTGGGTATACGTCCAACCGGTTTTCGAAACTTTGAGATGACTCCCCGTATTCCAAAATATTGGAATTATATGAACTTAAATAAAATACATGCTTTTCAATCAGATTTTGATATTAGGATTTCTCGTATAGATAAAAATCAATTAAATGTGAAAGTTATGAACGGCAAGAAAACAATTATTGATAAAAACATTAAAGAAGGACAGACAATCAAGGTGAAATTATAGTAATCCGAAGAAACTAAGAATTGATTAAAACAGAAGTAATTTTTCACAAGTAAAACACTTTTAAAGGCCAACTAATTCGTAATGAATTAGTTGGCTAATTTCATAATATTTTCCGATTATCCCTACATATATACAACTAATTTCCTCAATGTCCTTTTTCCTGACTCATTTTCATAAACTCTTCTACTGTTCTGGTATAAATATTATCCCTCTTATTATAATAAACAATACTCATTAAGTTTGCCATATTCAAGACAACAGTACTTTCATTTTCCCTATTATATAAAAATATAGCAGAACCGCATTCACCTATATAATTATAATCCTGGTCTGTGTATTCCACACTGTTTTGCATTGTGATATGGAATCTTTGTTCATTGCTTTTCTTATCCAAATTCGCATTATATACGCCTAAAAGGACCATACAGGTAAGAATTGATATGAACAAAATAATTGCAGCAACCAAGTTATGGTAGACTTTCACTATCCGGAATCTGACTTTTCTATATGAGCGTAAATATAAACCGGCGCAAGGAAAACAAAGCATCAATAAGACAACAATCCAAAAGTATTTATATTTAGTTTCTATTGCTCCAATATAAATATTAAAAGGAATAATAATAGATGAAATAACAAATACTATAGGTATAGACAATAAATCTCTATAAAAACTTTCTTTCGCATCTTTTTGGTCATAGTATTTATTTATAACTCTCTTTTTACGTTTACAACGATGTATAATAGATAATACTTTATTTATGCAGGCATTTTGGATTTTGATATTCCTTAGTTTTTTGAATTCATAAAGAAATCTCTTTTGAGGAACCCGGGATAGAAATTGTAAGCCAAAGAAAGCCACAGAAAGCATAACTACTATAAGAATAGGAGTTAAAGTAGAAACCAATACTTCCGCCAGAGTGATATACGAGGTTATATTAATACCAAATTGATAATAATACACCATATAGTATGCAAATCCTATAATATATACAATCAGAGCTAAAACAGGAAGTATTTGTATTACATAAGTTTTTATCCAATTTTGTGTTGCCATAAATATTGATTTTATCCACCATTAACCTCTTCCCACGAACCGCCCTCCTATCTAAAGACTCGAGTCATCGGACGTCCTATCCACACTTGCGGCTGCCGCAATCCGAATATATAGGCTATGGTAGAAGCCACATCGTACTGCATCATGCTCTCGTGGAACACCCCATTTTTCCTCACGTTTTTACCGGAAATAATAAAGGGAGTCTCCATCTCCTGCATTGTCTTACCGCCATGTCCTTTCTTGATACCCCCATGATCTGCGGTAACGATAAATATTGTCTCCTTCAGCATGCCGGCATCCTTTACCGCCTGTACGATGCGTCCGACATAACTATCGAGCTCCTTCAACTTGGCATAATATTCGGGCGTATCATGACCTGCCTTATGCCCCACATGATCCGGATTATCGAAACAAACGGCAAGCAGCGTCGGTTGTTTCTCCTTAATATAGTTCTCGGCCATGCTGCACAACGCTTCGGGATATTGATTATAATCCGGCGCTTTCGCATAATGGCTCAACGATAGAGTATCCACAAGATATTTAATGCCGTTCCACTCATACAAACAACCTATTTCGGCTTCCGGCCGGGCATCTCTCAACTGTCGGAAGATAGTGGGAAATATACCGTGTTCATTTAATATGCGCGAAGGCAATTCGGGAGTTTTGGAACCCCATTCCGTATATCCGTGCAATTCAGGTCCGGCACCCATAAACATAGATGCCCAGTTTACAGCACTGGAAGAGGGTAATACAGAGCGTTTTTCCAACGTATAAGAACCCTCTGCCATTAACTGTTTGATATGGGGAATGTCAGCTTTGGGAACACTGTAAGCCCCCCAGCCATCCAATCCGATTAACACTACATGCTTGGCTTTACTCTTGGCCGAACACGGAATAGCAAGAAAACACGCTGCAATGAGGAGTAAAAACAGCGGAACGATTACTTTTTTCATAGATATTTTCTTTATGGTTTACAAAAATAGCAACAACGCATGGAATAACCAAATATATACAAACCTACTTCGCGGCCTCATGCGCATGTTCAGCTTCCATCGCCTCGGCTTGGGTCTTATGAACTGTGCCGTGCGAGTGCTCAACGGAAGCATAAATCGGTTTGTACCCGTCCACAGGGTGGTACGGAAATTCTCAAAAGTGCTTGTCGGTATTCATAATCCAATACTAATTCAAGTATACTTTATAATATAAAAACCATTCGAAACCGCCGTATCGCCGATACCGGTATATCGTTACCCAAGAGGGGGATATCCCCTTCAGAATACCCCCTTCCGTTACACAAACGCTTTAATACGCCGTTACACCGGCGTATTAAAACCGCTTATTGCTTCTTATATCCGCATTTAGGACATACCCCTTCCTCATTCAGCGAAATGCCGCACAAAGGACAACGTTCGATATCATTCTTCGTATCGAACTCGGCCGAACCTGCATTCACGCCGCTGGTAAAGGTAATCTTGGCAATGTTCAGTTTCTCTTTCAGCAGGTCGTACACGATTTTAATCATGCCTTCCACAGTCATGGTTTCCTTGGTCACCACCAAACGGCAGTCGGGATACGCGGTGGCGAGCGGAGTTTTGAACGCTTCGCCCTTCATCTTGTTCTGAGGATGACCGTTCTTGATACCCTGCTTTTCATAAACGTCGAGGATGGCCGGCAGCAACGGGTCATCTTCACGCAGCACGAGAGCATGGTCGAAGTTCTTCAGCACGTCCCAAGCCACTTTCTGAATCTCGTTACACGGATACACCATGTTTACTCCTTCATTCACCGTGTCTTCCACCTCAATGGTCAATACGCCTGTATGGCCGTGAAGATACTGGGCTTCGCCTTGGAAACCATAAAATCTGTGTGCATACTGCAAATCGAAAGTTGTGATACTTCTCATTTTCAAATCATTTTTTAGTTAAACATTTATTAAGTGTTATCTGTACCTGTATCTTGTCGATATCGTCCGATACAAGGTTTTTGCTTTCCAGATACTGTTGTATCATCCGTGTCAGTTCGGGGTCTTCATAATCCATTATCTGCTGTCCGTTAAACAGATGATGGTGACTATGAACCGTGATGTCATAATAGCATTTTCCCGTATCGGGGTGGCATACCAGCGACAGCAAACCCGCCTTACAGAACGAATCAAGAATACGATACACCGTAGAGAGTGTGATTTCCTTATCTTTCGATTGCACACAGGAGATAATCTCCTCAATCGGAGCGTGGCGCAACTCCGTCATCGCTTCATATACGGCTTTGCGCTGGGGAGTCAGTTTCAGTCCGGCTTCTCTTATTTTATCTGTTCCTTCCATTTATCCATCTTATTTTGCGACAAATATATTGCGAATATTTTGCAATTGCAAATTTTTCGCAATAAAAGACATGTAAAATTTCAAATTCAAAGGAAATATAAAGAATCAGGCAAGTTCTCCCCATTCGTTTCAACCCTTTCGTCCTTTCATTGTTATACTGATAAACGGTAATTATATGGACTCCCAACTCTCGGACATACGAAAAGAATATAAGAAAGGCAAGCTCACCCGTAACACCATCTCGGAGAACCCCTTCGAGCAATTCGCCCGCTGGCTCGACGATGCCCTGCATTGCGGCGAGGACGAACCTACGGCCATGATTGCGGCCACCGTCTCGCCCGACGGCCGCCCCTCTACCCGCACCGTCCTGCTGAAAGGCGTGGAAAACGGCCGATTCATCTTCTTCACCAACTACGAAAGCCGCAAGGGAAGGCAGCTCGCGGCCAATCCGCACATCTCCCTCTCTTTCGTCTGGCATAAGCTGGAGAGACAGGTACACATCGAAGGTATAGCGGAGAGATGCGCTCCCCGCGAATCGGACGCCTACTTCTCCACCCGACCCTACAAAAGCCGGATCGGCGCAAGAATATCCCCGCAAAGCCACGTTATCGGCAGCCGGATGGAAATCATCCGCGCCTTTGTAAAAGAAGCCGCCAAACTGGCCGGACAAACCGTGCAGCGTCCCGACAACTGGGGCGGCTTTGCCGTCACCCCCACCCGCTTCGAGTTCTGGCAGGGACGTGAAAGCAGACTGCACGACCGCTTCCGATACACGCTCCGCGAAGCGGCTCCCGTTCCCGCATGGACAATACTCCGCCTTGCCCCCTGACCGGGCATCCGGCTCTTATATCCTACAAATAAACCTTAAAATGAAAAACAAACTCATAACGCTGCTGTTAGAGGGGAAAACTTAAAAGAAGATAGTTATGAATTATGGAATCAGTGTTCTCTTTCGCGCCATCCCACTGTTGATGGCCTTGTTTTGTTTTGGTTACGGAGCTTTCGTGCTCGGCATGGGAACAGACCCGGCCAGGTACGTCGCCGGCCCGGTAGTGATGTCATTGGGAATGATATGCATCGCCTTGTTCGCGACGGCGGCAACCATTATCCGGCAGATAATCCACACGTATAACACGGTCGCCAAATACGCCCTGCCCGTTCTTGGCTATCTGGCCGCCCTGCTCACGTTCATCTACGGCTGGGAATACTTCAGCGAAGCCCCTACCGCCGGACATTTCGTAGCCGGACACGTCATCTGCGGCGTAGCCTTCATCACCGCTTGCGTGGCCACCACCGCCACTTCGTCCACCCGCTTCACCCTTATCCCCGCCAACTCCGGCGCTACGGGTCACGACACACCCCCGCAGGCCTTCAGCGCCATACAGGGCAACATTCTCATCGCCGTTGCAGCGCTGCTGGCACTCACCGCCTGGATATGGACTATCTGGCTGCTTGCCAAGAGCGACGTTCACAACGCCTACTACATTGCCGGACACGTCATGGCAGGCATCTCCTGCATCTGCACCAGTCTCGTGGCGTTGGTGGCGACCATCGTACGCCAGATACGCAACAGCTACTCGCACCCCGAACGCAAATGGTGGCCTGCCGTGGTACTCGCGATGGGCACTCTCGGCATCCTCTGGGGCTTGCTCGTAACGACCGAACACAATCCCGCCAAATCATCCATCGGTTATATCATGATAGGTTTAGGACTGGTTTGTTACAGCATCTCGAGCAAAGTCATACTGCTTGCGGCCATCTGGCGCAACACCTTCAAGCTGGCCAACCGCATCCCGCTGATACCGGTATTCACCGCCTTGGCCTGCCTGTTCCTCTCCGCTTTCCTCTTCGAGATGGCGGGCATGCACGAGGCTTACTTCGTACCCGCGCGCGTACTGGCAGGCTTGGGCGGCATTTGTTTCACGCTATTCTCCATAGTCAGCATACTGGAAAGCGGTACCTCAAAAGGGTAACCGCTTATCCCGCAATCTCTACGTCGGTAAAGATGTCCACACTCTCGGCGTGATGCGCCACGTAGGCCGCCGGTCCCGTATCGCCCGATTTTATGATGTCGTACACCACGTCCGTCTTGTTCTTGCCCGTAATCAGGAATACAATCTTCCTCGCGTTGAACAGCAGACACCCCGTCATGGCGATGCGCGGCTGCCCGTTATACGGATTCACGCTCGCCTCGTACGGATGGAAAGAAGACAGCAGATACTCCTGTCCGGGGAAGATGGACGACGTATGCCCGTCATCTCCGGCTCCCAGCAGTACCAGGTCGAACGCCGGGAAGCCCCGCCGCAGAGGAACCGTGCCGAACACCAGGTCTGAGTAACGCTTCGCCTCTTTCTCCGGATGGCGGCAAGCGCCGTCGATGGGAAACACAAACTCATCCGGCATACCCACTTCTCTCAGCAGCAGCCGCAGCATGGTGCCGTAGTTGCTGTCCGAGTCTTTGACGGGTACGCAACGCTCGTCCACCCAGAAGATGCGCATCCGCATCCACGGAGTTTCTTTCTTGAACTCATGCGCCCAAATGTCAAACATAAGGGAAGGCGTCGTCCCCCCACTGAAAGCAATGTGGAAGATTCGCTCCGGCTCCCGGTTCATCATGTCTATTATGTACCGGATAAGAGCCCGTGAGGTCGAAGTCGCGGCAGGATATATATAACTTTTCATAATTCGCAATATTCATCGGTATTCGTCAAATTCTTGCACGGGTTCGTCCATTCGGCTCCGTGCTCGCGCATCATCGCTTCACTTTCCAGAGGACCCCAGGTTCCTACGGGATAACCGTACAGCGGCGCCTCGGGATGCTCCTGCCAGAATTTCAGTACGGGGTCGAAGAAACGCCATGACGCGTCCACGGCATCGCTGCGCGTAAAGAGTGTCTGGTCGCCCTGTATGCAGTCCTCTATCAGGCGGGCATACGCGTCGCCGGTGGGCAGTCCGCCCAGGTCGGAATAGCTGAAGTCCATCATCACCTGCTTCACGTCGAAGCCCGGTCCCGGAACCTTCATGCCGAATTTCAGCACGATGCCCTCGTTGGGTTGCAGGCGCAGAATCAGTTTGTTGGCACGCGGGCAGTGGCCGCCCTCGCAACGGAACATCTGGTGGGGCGTCTCACGGAAGTGCACCACGATTTCGGTCACTTTCGTCGGCATCTGCTTCCCGGTACGGATATAGAAAGGCACGCCGCTCCAACGCCAGTTGTCGATACCAATCTTCATGGCGATGTACGTTTCCGTACGTGAGTCGGGAGCCACATTCTTCTCCTCGCGATAGCCGGGCTTGGTGGCGGATGCGATATATTGCCCGCGCACGATATGCTCGTTCAGGTCTTCCTCGGTGAGCGGAGAGAGCGATTCGTACACTTTCACCACCTCGTTGCGGAAGTTATCGGCATTGAACACCGCGGGCGGTTCCATGGCAGTGAGCGCCACCAGTTGAATAAGGTGGTTCTGCACCATATCGCGCAATGCTCCGGCTCCCTCGTAGAAGCCGCCGCGCTGCTCGATGCCCAGATTTTCCACAGCCGTTATCTCTACGTAGTCGATGTAGTTACGGTTCCAAAGCGGCTCGAAAATACCGTTGGCGAAGCGGAACGCCAGAATGTTCTGCGCGGTTTCCTTGCCCAGGAAGTGGTCGATACGGTAAATCTGGTGCTCCTCGAACACCGAGGCATAGATACGGTTCAGCTCGCGCGCCGAGTCCAAATCATAGCCGAAAGGCTTCTCCACGATGATGCGCGTATGGGGACGGTTCAGTCCCGCAGCCTTCAGGTGCAGAGGAATCACGCCGTACAGCGACGGCGGAGTGGCCAGGTAGTACAACATGCCGTCCGGCTCCTGCTCGCCCGTCAGCTCCTGCAGGCGGGCGGCCAGTCTGCCGTAATCGGCGGCTTCGGCGGGATTGAGCGAGAGGTAGTGCAGACGGTCGCAGAAGTCGGCCATGCGGTTGTCCGCATGCTCTTCCGGGGTTACAAAACGCTCCATCTCCGTCCGTATATAGGTACGGTAGGTATCATCCTGATATTCGGTACGTCCGATACCTAAAACAGCGAAATCTTCCGGTAAGCGGTTATCCTTGTACAGCGCATACAGTGCCGGCATCAGCTTTCGCTTCGTCAGGTCGCCGGAAGCGCCGAAAATTATCATCACAAATTTACTCATAGCTTTATGTTTGTTTTTTTTGGGGGGGGCATTTCAGTAATCTTTCTCCGAGAGGGGGCTACACGTTGTAGGTTCCCGACTTCGTATCTCCGCCGTGTCCCGTCCAGTTTTCGTGGAAGAATTGTCCTCGCGGTTCGTCCACACGCTCAAAGGTGTGCGCTCCGAAATAGTCGCGCTGCGCCTGAATCATGTTGGCCGGCAGCTTGGCCGACACGAGCGAGTAGAAATAGTTCAATGCCGACGAGAAGGCGGGAACCGGAAGTTCCTCTTTCATGGCCTGCGCCACCAGATGTTTCCAGCCGGAAAGCAGTTGCTTCATCTCGTTGCTGAAATAGGGAGCGAGCAGAAGATGCTGCGGTTTCCCGGCCTGCTCGAAAGCGGCGGCGATGTCATTCAGGAAGATGCTGCGGATGATGCAGCCGCCACGCCACATACGGGCTATGGAAGCCAGGTCGAGGTTCCACCCGAAAGCGTCCGAGGCGCGTTGCAGTACGGCGAAGCCCTGTGCATAGGACACCAGCTTGGACGCGTACAGCGCCGAATAGATGTCTTTCACCATTTCGGGCTTGTTGTACACCACATCCGTGCGCCGGCACACAAAATGCTTGGCGGCCGATTCCCTCAGGCTTTTCTGCGCCGACAGGCTGCGTTCAAATACCGCCGTGGCAATCAGCCCCAGCGGCATGCCCAGCTCCATCGCGTTGATTACCGACCACTTGCCGGTACCTTTCTGTCCGGCGGTATCCAGAATTTTATCTATCAGATAGCCGCCCGACTTATCCTTGTGCCGCAGGATGTTGGCCGTAATCTCAATGAGATAGCTGCGCAACTTGCCCTCGTTCCAAGTCGAAAAGACGGAAGACATTTCCTCGTTATTCAGTTGCAGCAGGTTCTTCATCACCCAGTAGGCTTCCGAGATGAGCTGCATGTCGCCGTATTCGATGCCGTTGTGAATCATCTTGACAAAGTGTCCCGAACCCGCCGGGCCCACCCACTGGCAGCACGGCGTGCCGTCGGACGCTTTGGCGGCGATGCTTTGCAGAATCGGTTTCACATCGTCCCAAGCGGTCACCGAACCGCCCGGCATGATGGAAGCGCCGTTCAGCGCGCCCTCTTCACCGCCGGACACGCCTGCGCCCACAAAACGGAATCCTTTCTCTTCGGCCAACGCCATGCGGCGGTTGGTATCTTCGTAGTTGGAGTTGCCGCCGTCTATCAGTATATCGCCCGGCGAGAGCAACGGAAACAGTTGTTCCATCAGTTCGTCCACGGCACTGCCTGCACGAACCATCATCATTATTTTACGCGGCGCGGCCACCGACTCCACAAAACGGGCTATATCCGTATAGCCGCGAATGCTCTTACCACGTGCGCGGCCGTTGATAAAACGGTCTACCACACCTTCTTCAATCCCCGGAACCGTACGGTTGTAAACCGATACCTGCCAGCCTTTATCCGCCATATTCAACGCCAGATTTTCACCCATTACGGCCAGCCCTATTAGTCCAATGTCAGTTTTATTTAAATTCTCCATATATTGATACTTGTAAAATTTATCTTTATAGTTGAAACAATATGCGCCCGCTATTTGTTCATGTCAAGTTTGAAATTATTCCATATTTTTTTTAACTTTTGAGCAACCGCTCGTTTCAAGGAAAATCAATTACAAATATCCCGGATTTACGGGCGGTTCGTCAAGCAGTGAAGCGGCGTCGAAACAGGGACACTCCTTTATCCATTCTTCGGGCTCTATCTCGCCGTTGCCGTTCAGGTCGGGACTGAGGTCGCGGTGCCCGCAAAGGCGGCTGCCGGGACT
>ERZ779843.378-NODE-378-length-68323-cov-8.691510_pt1 | contig 68323 bp, 59 predicted proteins | sample MGYA00511560_ERZ779843 | MGnify/ENA primary metagenome ERZ779843 (study PRJEB29588, sample SAMEA2158062) | human gut metagenome | biome: human gut; feature: human-associated habitat; material: faeces | place: Denmark | collected 2008/2010 ... | reverse complement strand
ATATTATAAAAATAATAATGAAAGGAGTTAATATGAACAAATTTGCAAAATTTTTAATAGCACTTCTGCTCTTGTCACAAATGGCAATGGCTGTTCAGGTATACAGTACAGAAAAGTTAAATGACGGAACATATATCCGTAAATGCCGATATGACAATGGAAAAATTGATTATTGCACTCAAAAAGATGCACTTAAAGCTATTGAGGTTTTTAATAATCCTTGGAAGTATATGTCTCCTGCTCAAAAAGCTCAATGGGAGAAAAATGAACGCGACTCAAAAGCAAGAGAGGAAGCTAATAAAAAAGCAGTTCAAGCCGAAAAACTTAAATTCCAAAATGAATTTCCGATTGCAAAGAAGATTGAAGCTATGTTGAATGCATACGAGAAGGAATACAATGAGCTGTCTCGTAAAAGTAATTTAGGATTGCCGTTTGATGAAGAAAGATTTGCTATACTTGAAAGTAAAATAAATATACTTAAAGAACTGTACGGAGAGAGTGCAGAATATACAAATCCATATGTAACAGGCTATTCTTTTTTGACAATCTCAGGAATACAAGGTGCTTACAATAATTTATCAGATAAATTAAAGAAAAAAGAAATTACACAAGATGAGTTTAATTACCTGAAAGCAAAATTAGTGATAAACGCAGGTCAACTTGAAACTACTTACACTAAGGTATTGAATTCTCAAGGCAAAGTTCTTTGTGCAGGAGAAGTCCAATCCAATAATCAAAATATAAATAATGGAACCGCTACACAAATTAATGTTAATGACACAAAATTAGATAAAGCTAGAAAAGGTGTCGGAGCAGGTGTAAATATTTTGAACGACACTATGAACAGTGTCCGCTCTATGACTTTTGGCAAAAGCAAAATGACAAGTGGCAGGCTGAAAAAGATAGAATGTACATTCAGCTTGAAGAAATCAACAAACTGGATAAACGGTTTTATAAACAAGCTGACGCTCTGCTTAGGTTTACAGATAATGCATACGAATATTATCAAAAAGGAACCATTGTTCAACGCAGAAAAATTTTAGAGATAATTAGCGAAAAAATTTCTTATAAAGGCAAAACTTTTAACCTGATATTGAAGCCAGTGTTCCAAACAATAGCAGAAAATCAGTATATTTTGAATGCTCAAAACTCAAACAATCGAACTCAGGAAAAAGGCATTAAAAAAGGGCTTGAAACTGATTTAAGCCCTAATAATAGAAAAAACTCCCCAGGTTGGACTCGAACCAACAACCTACCGGTTAACAGCCGGTTGCTCCGCCATTGAGCTACTGAGGATTATTTTTTTATATTCAATTTAGCGGAACTCTTGTTTGAGTTGCCCCTCTCACCGCAGCCATTTCAGGCGGGGCTTATGTAATTATTATAAAATAAAAAATTTTTATTGTAAAGTACTTTTTTTAATTAATTGAGGATAATTTAACAAGATTCTCAAAATCAGGATGACGGGTGCCAAGTTCTTCAAAAGTCCCGATATCAATTATTTTCCCGTCCTTCAGATATACAAGTTTATTACATGATTTTAATGTTGATAATCTATGTGCGATTGCAATAATTGTAGTTGATTTTTTTAAGGTATTAAGCATGTCCGTAATTTCATGCTCAACCTGCACATCAAGTGAAGATGTAGCTTCATCAAATATAATTATTTCAGGTTTTCTGTATAAAGCACGCGCAATTGCAAGTCTTTGTTTCTGTCCCTGTGAGATTCCTTTTGAATCAATAAATGGCACAGAATATATCCCGTCTTTAAAATCTTTCATAAAGTCATTTAATCTTGCTTTCATAAGAGATTCAACTACAAGATTATCGTCAATTTCATGCGGAGGAATTCCCCATGCCACATTTTCTCTGAAAGATTTTTCCAAAACATTAATTTCCTGAGGAACGTATCCTATTATTTTACGAAATTGAGGAAACGTTTTCTGAGTCAATTTTGTTCCGTCAATTAAAATTTCGCCGGATGAAGCCTCAAGCATTCCAGTTATAACATCTGCAAGCGTACTTTTACCGGCACCGGAAAGCCCTATTATACCAACAAAATCACCCTTTCTAATTTCAAGATTAATATTTTGCAATACCGGTTTATATTCATTATAAGAAAAACAAACATTTTTTAACTCGATTTTATCTCTCAAAGTAAAATTCGTTGAATTATCAGTTTCTACAGGAACAAAGTTTGCTATATTACATGACTCGTATTCTTTAATCAGGGCTTTTACAAATGTTCTGCCTACAGATATATTAATTATAGAAGTTTGTATACGATTCAATGCGGGTGCGATTCTGAAGATTGCGGCAACAACCAGAGCAAATGAAGCAACCATTACAGAATGATTTCTTAAAGAGCCGGCAGCGATAAAAGCACCCATTAACAATAACGAGGCAACAATTAATATCTCAACAATATAAGGCGGAATACTGTTAAAAAATTCGTAACGGGATGTATAATTAATCATTTGTGCGCCGCATTTTACATAATTAGAATAAAAAACACTTTCACCATTCAGCATTTTTACTTCTTTAAGATTTCCCAAATATTCACATGTGATCGAATTAAACGCTTTAATTTTTTGATTTAAGAATAAAGTAATTTGTTGTGTTTTATTTTTAAAATACCTGTTTTGCATAAGCATACTCACCAGAACAAAACCAAGAGTAATAAGTCCGGCAATCGGGAATTTGAGCATTATAAGGACAATTACCATAAATACAATAATAGAATTAGTAATTAAATTTAAAAATCTCATAAGAAAACTGTTCATAACCTGCGCCGGCAAGTTATTTACAATATATAGTTTATCCGCAGATGAGGATTTTATAATATCACCATAAGGTGCAAACAAATAATATTTCATAAATTTGTTTGTAATACTCTGTTTCCAATTATTAATAAAATAACTCTGTAAATACATATAAAAAATCATATAAAGGTTTTTAAAAATAAACAGCAAAAGCGCAAAAGCACCAAGAATTAATGCAGTAACAGCAGGGTTGCCAATACCGGAAAATTCAATCCATCTACGGTATAATTCATTTGAAAAAACAGTTTCAGGGTTAATAATCATTATTATAAACGGATAAATCAGAGCAATTCCGAGAAATTCAAGACAACCGGCAGCAAAAGACAGCATCATAAAACCTGCAAGTTTTAATTTTCTACCATCCCCGAAGTATTTTATAAATCTTCTAAAATTTTCCAGATACATATAATTTCCCGAAGTGATTAATATTTATGATATAATAATTGTATTATAACATAAATAGAAGAAAGGAGTTAATATGGCAAATCCTATACTAAGTAACAATTTTAACGCAGAAGAAAGAGTATATGAAGGCGAGCCAATGACAATTTCCGGAGCAATCAATAAAACATTGACACTACTTGCACTGGTAATCATCTCTGCTGCTTACACCTGGTGGCTTCTATCATCAGGGTATACAGATAAAGCCTCCATGTTATGCATTGGAGGAGCAATAGTAGGCTTTATCCTTGCATTAATAATTTCTTTTTCAAGAGGGAAATATGCACCTGTACTTGCACCGGTCTATGCCTTATGTGAAGGCTTTTTTGTCGGAGGAATTTCGGCATTCTTTGAAGCCGCATATTCAGGGATAGTAGTTCAGGCAGTTGCCGGAACATTTGCAGCTATGCTGTCAATGCTTTTACTGTACCGTGCAAAAGTAATTCAATGTACAGATAAATTCAGGGCTGTACTTTTTACAGCAACAATGTCAATAGGAATTATCTACCTAATTCAGATTATAGCTTCATTATTCGGCAGAGGAATTCCTCAAATATTTACCTCCAGCGCAATAGGAATCGGATTCAGCGTAGTGGTAGTGCTTATTGCGGCATTTAATCTTATTGTTGATTTTGATTTCATAGAACGCGGTGCACAAAACCTTTTTCCAAAAGAGTATGAATGGTTCGGTGCATTTGGCTTAATGGTAACATTAATCTGGCTTTATCTTGAAATATTGAGATTACTTGCAAAATTTGCCAATAGAGATTAATTATAAAAAAGGACTCTATTAAGAGTCCTTTTTTATAACAAATGACCATAAACTTTATCATTCTCTGATTCTGTAATTTTAACTTTTTGTAAGGTATTAGTTAAACTCAAATCTTTGCAGTCAGTTATTACTGTAATATAGTTTCCTGTAACACCTTTTAAAAATCCGTTTTTATCAGGATGTTTTTCTATTAAGATCTCACGTTCTTTTCCGATATTTTTGTTAATAAAATCTGAAAATTTACATGCAGAAATTTGTTTTACTATAGCGGCACGTTTTTCTTTAATTTTATCATCTACCTGATTATTCAAAGCAGCCCCTACAGTGCCGCTTCTTTTTGAGTAAGGGAACGTATGAATTTGCGACAGCCCTGATTTTTCAAGATTAGAACGGGTAATTTCAAAATCTTCGTCGCTCTCGCCTGCAAAGCCTGTTATGATGTCACTGCCAAGAAAAGGCAGGTCAAACATTGAATTAATTTTTTCTATTTGCAAAAGATAATCCTCAACCTTATAAAACCGGTTCATGGATTTTAACGTTTTATTGCAAGCAGATTGCAATGATAAATGGAAATGCGGGCAGAATTTTACTGATTTTTGCAAAAACTCCAGCAGTTCATCGGTAATTTCCAGCGGATTCAGCGAGCCAAGGCGATATCGTTGAATGTGAGATCTTTGCTCAACCTCTTTTAATAAGTCAAGCAGTGTCATATTAAAATCACGCCCCCACAATCCTATATGAATACCTGTAAAGACAACTTCTTTAAAACCGCTGTCAGCAAAATGATTAATTTGTTCAACAATAAAATTAACATCCGCACTACGGCTTTTTCCTCTTGCAAACGGAATAATACAATAAGAACAACGGTTATCGCATCCGTCCTGAATTTTGAGACTTGCACGTGTTTTTGATGTATCTTCAAGTACTGCTTTATGAAAATCAGAAAGCTCCATAATATCTGCGGCATGACACTTTTCATTTGACTCAATAAAGTTAAACAAATCAAGCTTTTCATCATTACCGATAACATAATCTATAAAATCATTCTTAAGCAGCTCATCTTTTTCAATTTGTGCCAGACAGCCCGTCAATATTGTAATTATATCCGCATTTTTATGCTTGGCATTACGCAAAAGATAAAGAGCCTCATGATCACTCTTATGTGTAACAGTACAGGAATTCAGAATATAAACATCTGCTTCTTCCAGCCGGAATACCTGAGTTAAACCGTGTTTTATCAGATTTTCAATTATAATAGAACTTTCAAATTGGTTGGACTTACAGCCCATGGTGTGGATGTAAAAATTTCTCATTTCTGTATTTTATAATAAAAGACACTGTAATGTAAATATTTCTTAAAATAATATATACTATTAGCAAAAAAATTTACTTTCTTACTTTAATATTGTATAATAAAAGTGAAAGTGTAGGTGTAGAATATGCAAGTTAATGCGATTTCATCTTATAATAAAGGTTTTACAGGAGTTAACGACAAAATTGACGAAGCGATTGTTCAGGATGACAATGTAATTCGTAAATATGCATACTACCAAACCCTGCATAACGTAAAAGATAAAAAGCATAAGAAAATTGCTAATGCATTGTGGTATTCAATTCCTATAGCAGCAGGCCTTTCTACGGCTGCACTTACAAAGGGAAAAGTTATACTTTTCGGTAAAGACATCGGCGGGAGAGCTGCAAAACTTGCGGCTGGACTATTTGCAGGAGCATTACCTTGGGCTATTACATTAGGTACTGCTGACGCCGTAGTCGGTGCAAATAATTTAGCTCTCAAAAAATCTGAAAAAGTGAGAGAACTTGAAAGCAAACATTCAATCCTAACATTCATGGGTGTTATTGCTGCCGGTACAGCAGCATTAATAGGGGTACCGAAACTTGCTGCTAAATTATTAAATAAAATAGGCCCTAAAACATTTGCAAAATTAGGAAACGGTGCTGAAAAATTTGCGAAAATTATTAATAAACCAAAGACCCCGAAATTTATTCAAAAACCAATTCAAAGTATTTCTAAAAATGCACCTTCATTAATTAAAGACGGAGCTGAATTACTCTTATCTGCGGCACCTACTGCATTATTATTCACAGCATTTTTCCATTCACTTAACCACAATATTGATAAAAAACGTGAATTTAATAAAAATTACTCAATGCTTAAAGAAACACAGTTAAATCTTGCAAAAGCACGAATGAATGAACTAAAACTGGAAAATGACTTCCTGAAACAATCTTCGGAAAATAAAGAAAATATTGAAATTCTGAATGATAATCTAAAAGATATGCCTGAAGAAGTTATTGAAAAAATTGAACAGAAAAGGGCTGAAAGAGCAAATGAAGAAATTCAGGAAAAAGTAGATGAAATTGCAGAAGAAAGCAAAGATTCACCTAAAGCGGAAGTTGAAGAAGAAAAAGAAGCATAATAATTATGAGACTTAATACACACAAAAAGGTTGACAGATGTCAATCTTTTTTGTTAACAATTTGAAACATTACAGGCAATTATCTGCTCCAAAAAACGTTTATATAAATAAGGTTATGTGTTAAATATTCAGGTAGGATTGTAATGGACAATTTATATAATGACGCGGACAAGATTCCGGCGCCGGTTAATAGTGATTTGGCTGGCTCAGAACGCCCAGAACGGACAACAGATAATATAACTCCTCCGCCCGACGTTGGAGACATAATAAAACCTCCGGAACCGCATGTTCCTAAAATACCTCCGGCAGCATCACAGGGCTGGTACAAACAGCTAACCGATGAAAACACAAACGGGATATCCAAAGTAGGAACACCGCTCGGAAATGCAGCAATTTATGCAATGGTAGCTCATAACCCGCTGCAAAGACCGGAAGAAATTAAAAAGCCTCAGGCAAGACCTCAACCTGTGTATAATCAACCGCCGGTTACAAATCCAATGCCCCAGCGAACGCGAATGTTTAATTACAATCCATACCAGATGCGCTCGGCTGGAATGTACTAAAAAACGGAGACCTTTTGAGTCTCCGTTTTTGTTTTTTTTATGAAATAAAAAGATTATTTCATCAATTCGCCGACTGCTTTGTAAACAGCCATACGTTTTGCTGCATCTTCTTCAGCTTGAGCGTATAAAGCATCTGCATGTTCAGGATTTGTTTTAAGCAGAGATTTATAACGGCCTTCGCTTCTTATGAAGTCCTGATAGCTTCCTTTAGGGTCTTTAGCATCCCATGTGAATGGAGCTTCAGGGTTTGCAGGGTTGTATCTGTAAAGCGGGAAGTAACCGGCTTCAACAGCACGTTTTTGTTCTGTTTGAGTTTTGCTCATATCGATACCGTGAGCAATACAAGGAGCATAAGCAAAGATGATAGAAGGTCCGTCATAAGCTTCAGCTTCCTGGAATGCTTTAAGAGTTTGAGCTCTGTCTGCACCGAGTGCAACTGATGCAACATATACATATCCGTATGACATGCTCATCAAGCCCATGTTTTTCTTGTATGTTGGTTTACCGCCGGTAGCAAACTTCGCAACAGCACCGGTAGGTGTTGATTTAGAAGCCTGACCGCCTGTGTTAGAGTAAACTTCGGTATCAAGAACAAGTATATTAACGTTTTTGTTCTGAGCTAATACGTGGTCAATACCGCCGTATCCGATATCGTTTGCCCAACCGTCACCACCGATAATCCATACAGATTTATCAGTGAAGTAGTCTTGAAGTTCTCTTACTTTAGCCAAATCAGGACATTCAACATCTGCATATTTAGCAAGAACTTTCTTAGCATTTTCCTGAGCAGCAATTGCTTCATCAGTTTTTGAATTATCCCAGTGGGACATAGCACCTTCAAGAGCTTCTTTTAAGTCAGCCGGAGTTTTTTCATTGGCAAGAACTTTATCAACATAAGTATGTAAAGTATCTCTGTTTTGATCTACTGCCAATCTCATACCGAAGCCGAATTCGGCGTTGTCTTCAAATAATGAGTTAGCCCAGGCCGGCCCTCTGCCATCCTTATTAGTAGTATAAGGAATAGTAGGGAATGTACCAGAGTAAATTGAAGAACATCCTGTTGCGTTAGCAACGATAACATTTTCGCCGAACAATTGAGAAACAAGTTTAACATAAGGAGTTTCACCACAACCGGCACAAGCACCTGAAAATTCAAATAAAGGTTTTCTCAGCATAGCACCTTTAATTGTTTTGGTTGTATTTTTACCCATTACGTTGTCCGGAAGTTCATCGAAGAATTTTTCGTTAACAACTTCACAAGCTTCTTCTTCTTTTTCAATAGTTGACCAGGTAAGAGCCTGTTTTTCAGGATTTTTATTAGCTGGACACTGATCCACACAAACGCCGCATCCTGTACAATCTTTACAGTAAACCTGAACTTTAAACTCTTCATCAGCAAGAGCAGGTCTTGCAGGGATAGTTTTAAATGATTCAGGAGCATCTTTAAGATTTTCTTTTTCAATCAATTTAGTTCTGATAGCAGCGTGAGGACAAGCTGAAGCACAGATACCGCACTGAATACAATTTTCCGGATTCCATTTTGGAACACGAGGAGCGATACCTCGTTTTTCAAGACAAGCTGTACCTGTAGGGATAACACCGTCTACAGACATAGCTGAAACAGGAATGTCATCACCTTTTTGTCTCATTGACGGCTCAATGATTTTCTTTGCAAATTCAGAAGCGTCATCAGAAATTAATTTAACATCATCAACGCAGCCAACACCATCAAGTGATGAAGGAACCGGTACTTCTTCAGTTGCATCAACAGCAGCATCAATCAAAGCAAGGTTCATGTTTACAACGTCATCGCCTTTTTTCTTAAAGGTTTTCTTAGTCATTTCTCTCATACCTTCAAGAGCTTGTTCAAACGGAATGATTCCTGAAACTTTGAAGTAAGCTACCATCATAACGGTGTTAGCACCTTTACCTCTTAAGCCCGGCTGTTGTTCGATAAGTTTTTCAGCATCTACGTTGTAGAATTTGATTTTCTTATCAATAATAGTTTTTTGCATATCTCTTGTTAAGTGAGCGAAAGCTTCTTCTTTAGAGTAAGGGCTGTTAAGAAGGAATGTTCCGCCTTCTTTAATACCTTTTAACAGGTCATATCTGCCAATGTATGCGTGAGCTGAGCAAGATACAAAGTCAGGAGCTGTAATAAGGTAAGTAGATTTAATTTGCTTGTCGCCGAATCTCAAGTGAGAAACAGTAACGCCGAATGATTTTTTAGAATCATAAGCAAAGTAAGCCTGAGCGTCTTTATTAGTATATTGGCCGATAATTTTAATAGAGTTTTTATTAGCACCAACAGTACCGTCAGACCCCAAGCCCCAGAACATACAATTTGTAGTACCTTCCGGTTCGGTAACGATATGTTCTTCAATTTTCAAAGACTTATTAGTTACGTCATCTTCGATACCTACAGTGAAGCCGTGGAAACCGTTGTTTGCAAGGTGTTTGTAAACAGCGAGCACCATAGATGGTGTAAATTCTTTTGAAGATAAACCGTAACGGCCTCCGATAATTGTAATACCCTTATTTTCCAATGCGGCAACAACATCAAGGAATAAAGGTTCACCGATAGAACCAGGTTCTTTAGTTCTGTCGAGAACTGCAATACGTTTAACAGAAGCAGGCAATACAGCCTTGAACCTCTCAACGTCAAACGGTCTGTACAATCTAACTTTAACCAAACCGTATTTTGTACCGCGTTTAGCGTTAAGGTATTCGATTGTTTCTTCAATAGTTTCACAGCCTGAGCCCATAGCCACGATAACATCTGTAGCGTCAGGAGCCCCAACGTAATCAAACGGATGATACTGTCTACCTGTTACGGCTGCAACTTTATCCATGTATTCCTGAACAATATCAGGAACGGCATCATAGTATTTATTAACAGTTTCACGACCCTGGAAGTAAACGTCTGTGTTTTGAGCACCAACTTTACATACCGGAGCTTCAGGACGCAATGCGCGTTTTCTGAATTCTTCAATATATTTTGGTTCAACTAATTTAGCAATATCTTCATAAGAAATTTCTTCGATTTTGTGAATTTCGTGAGAAGTTCTGAACCCATCGAAGAATTGCAGGAACGGAACTTTAGCTTTATAAGTTGCAAGGTGGGCAACTAAAGCCAAATCCATTTCTTCCTGAACCGAATTTGCTGCAAGCATTGCATAACCTGTGTTACGGCAGCCCATAACGTCGGAATGGTCGCCGAAGATTGCTAATGATTGCGCAGCTAAAGCACGAGCTGATACGTGTATTACGTGAGGAAGCATTTCGCCGGCAGCTTTGTGCATTACAGGAATCATCAAGAGTAAACCTTGAGATGCTGTATAAGTAGAAGTCAAAGAACCTGCTGCCAATGAACCGTGAACAGCACCTGCTGCCCCCGCTTCGGATTGCATTTCAGCTACTCTGACAGTTTTTCCCCAGATGTTTTTCTTACCCTGGGAAGCCCATTCATCAATCCATTCACCCATTGTTGATGATGGAGTAATAGGGTAAATTGCTGATACTTCGCTTAACGCATATGCAATATGTGCGGCAGCGTAGTTACCATCAACTGTTATAGTTTTTCCTGGCATAATTTTTACCTAACCTCCTTGTTTATATGCTATTACTTAATACTATAATACCCTTACATTTTAATACAAACAAAATATTTTTACAAAAAAACCTCATTGTAAATTTATATTACAAATAATACTAAACTTGTAATATAATGTTAAAATTTTTTATTCAGAAGATTTATATTACTGGATAAAATTTGAAAGGATTTTTGCATGAAAATATTACCCCTTATGCCTAATGTACAAGTATACAATTCAGCTCAAAGCAATACTTTGAATAACCGGATGGTTATTCAACCAAAGTTTGCGCAAACTTTGAATCACGATACTGTTTCCTTTAGCAGCAGTCCGAACAAAATTTCCGATTTCGTTGCCAAAGGGGTATCTGACAACATGGAAAGACTTCAGCGTATATCCACAACATACCTTGATATACTTGAATCTGTTGCGAGCAAATTGAAAGATGACGGAGTTTCTTTTGACCGAGCATATTGCGAACTGCATCCCATAAAATCTCCTGAATCTTACACCGCAAAAGTAATGCGTTCCGGAAGTTTTAAAGTTCCTGATGCAATACGAGCAACACTATATCTTAAAAACCCTTATGACCTTTCAATATTAAATGATAAAATTATACCCGAAATGCGCAAGCGTGGTTATATTCTTGCAAATACAGAGATAACGCTCGAAAAATTATTAAAACGCGGCTATCTTACACCGCCAGAAGAAAATCTTACTCCGGCCAATACTTATATCCTTCCCGATTTAGATATCAGATTGGAAGATGCAATGGATAATATCCACCAGCTTTCACCTGAATTAAAATTTAGTATCAGTAAACCGCAAAAATCCGGTTATGAAGATATCCAGATGAGATTTATCAGAGAATTTGATAAAAAGAAAAATCCAATTCAACATGAATTAATTATTTTTTTCGGCCCGAATTACGCAAAAGCTAAACTTATAGAATCAGAAAAAGTCTATGAGAATTTACGCAAATTTGATGAACTGAACTTAAAACTTAACGAAAAAGCCGATAACCCGCATGCACAGAAAGCAAACAGATACATCGGACTTATTCAGAAAATGTTTACCGGAAAGGTTTCTGAAAAATTGTTCCTTAATGCAAAAAACAAAGACTTATATGATATCACAGAAGAAATACCGATTCATTTTAATGAAACCGATATAAGTATGTTTGACGGTTATTTCGCAGGTTTAAAAGACAGAGTCGCCTCTTGCTATAAAGAAGCTAAAAAAGCAGCTTCGCCAAGCGGTCTCGCAACAAAACAGCTTAATAATGACTATCGTCATGACAGAACTCTTTTGAAAAAAATTCAGGATAACCTACATGATACTATTGAATACTTTAATTACAAAGAGAGCTTGAAGAATCCGGAAGTTTAATTACTGCAACATTTTCAATATGATAAGTGTGACAGAACATATCAAAAGGCTGAATGCTTTCAAGGCGGCAGCCTTTTTCACATAGATATTTTAAATCACGGGCCAAAGTTGCAGGGTTACAGCTTACATAAATAATCGTTCCTTTAGCAAGCCGCATAGTTTCATCTAAAGATTGCTGAGTACAGCCTTTTCGCGGAGGGTCAAGTATAATAACATCAAACTTACGTTTTGTTTTCTTACAGTATAAAGCAGTATCCATGTTGTGCAGTTCTACATTATTAATATCATTTAATTCAAGAACTTCTCGAGCCTTTTCAATAGATTCTTTGTTTTCTTCAACAGAAACAACCTTTCCTGCATCATCACAAATACTTATTCCGAAAGTTGCGACTCCTGCATAAGCATCAAGTACTACGGGATTTTCAAAATTTTCTTTTATGTAATTTTTTACATATGAAAATATATTTTCGGCACTTTTAGGATTTACCTGAAAAAATGTATTTGCGCCTATTCTAAAAGTTTTATCGAGAATACGCTCCTTAATAAAATCTTTTCCGCAAACACACTCCGTTTGTGCTCCTAGAATTACATTTGTCTTTTTTGTATTAAAATTTACACAGACACCTGATACAGTTTTGAATTCTGCAAAAATTTCATTGCAAAAATCTTTCAAACGCGGAAAAACTTTTTTTGTATTAACAACAAGAGTAACCAGAACCTTACCTGTGGCAGCAGAAACTCTCAGTACAACATGTCTTAAATCCCCGGCATGTTTCTTTTCATTGTAGCCGGATATTCCAAAATCGAAAGATTTTACCCGTATAAATTCAATAATTTCATCACAAATTTCCGGTTGTATAGGACAGTGCTTTATATTAACAATCTCATGAGATTGAGGTTTGTAATACCCCGCAAGAATTCTTTTAGAAACTTTTGTCTGAGAAACTGGATACTGAACTTTATGGCGATAAGCTTTTATTTGAGGACTGGCAACGGGTTTTGGAATTTCTATATTAAACCCGCCTATAGAATGTATTGCATCTTCAACCATCTGCCGCTTCAATTCAAGCTGATAATCATAGTCAATAAATTGAAGCTGACAAGCACCGCATACTTTTTGCATGGCACAAAAGGGTTCAACTCTGTGCGGCGACGGTTTCATAATTTCAATAATTTTCGCGTTTGCATAATTTTTAGTAACTTTTGTGATTTTAATTTTTAATTCATCTTCGGGACAGGCATTTTCGACAAAAATAACAAACCCGTCAGCTCTCGCAATACCCGTTCCGAGATTAGAAAGTTTTTCTATTTTTACGGTTAATTCATCATGAATATTCATAGAGGAATTATAACATGAATTATTTTGGAAGTTTATTGAAATAATCTTTTTCTATTAGGGCTTTATAAGTACATCCAGCACCGTTCATGTTATAAGAAGAAGTTACCGAACAATACCTGTCATTCACATCATAATAATCAGAGTTTTTAACACCCATAGGCAAAAGTTTTCCATTTTTGTCCAGTTGAAAGATAAATAAATCTTGCCCTAGGCGATTTGGCCTCTGACCGAATCCGTTAACATCAACAGAGATATAAAGCCGAGTCAGCGAGGCATTAGAATTTTCAAAAAATAAAATGCTTCCGTCATTTAAAATATACTGTATATCATCAAGAAACCACATATTCATATCTGCCTTGCCGTTAAAAGTTTTGTATAAACCTGTAGAAGAATCAGATCGTGCCGGAACACATCCCTTCAGATTCTCAGGATCAGTAGAATAGGCATAGCCGCAGTCTTTCACCACCTTAAAATACTTTTTGAGCTTTGGTGCTAATTCCAGATGGGCAAGACTGCCATCTGCTTTAAGCCTTTCACCGGTTTCGGCCTGATACATTTCCAGTGCCTGTTGTATTAATGAATAACTACGCTTTAGACCTGTTTCTAGCTGTTTATTTTTGTTTGAAGTAATCAGTACCGGCAAAGTCATGGCAGCAACAATACCTATAATTCCAAGTGTTATTAGTACTTCAGCTAAAGTAAATGCTTTAATTTCCATTATTACCCACCTTTCTATACTTAATTAGATATACTAAATTAACTATAACTAATTTATCATATCCAATTAGAATTGTAAACATGCAATACATAAGAAAAAATCAAGATCCGCAAAAACAGCTTCTGCTAAATATAATTGGCGAATTAATAAGGGAAAAAAGACTTAAACAAAACAAAGGAATACTTCTTTTCAGCTATGAATATGATATTCCAAATAGTTCAATAGCACTTTTGGAAAAAGGAAAAAGGGATGTCCAGATTACAACACTCTGGAAAGTAGCAAATGCTTTTGGAATGTCATTTTCAGAGTTTGCGAAAGAAATTGAAAAGCGTTTACCAAAAGGATTTAAATTAATTGATGATTAAAATATAAAAAAGTTATTGACATCAAAAATTTTTTTGCTACGATAATAAATGTCGAAAGGCAAGGGCGTTTAGCTCAGTTGGTAGAGCGTCTCCCTTACAAGGAGAGGGTCAGAAGTTCGAGTCTTCTAACGCCCACCATTAAAATAGAGACCGCAAAGGCGGTCTTTTTTAATAATAATCATCTTTTGCTAGGGCATTAATAGGAACCAGCAAATTGGGTTTTGCATGGGGCGTTAGCAGGGACCCGCAAATTTGATTAAATATCAAATTTGAAGTGGGATACTGCGCTCGACCCTAATAATAACTTAATATAACAATTACGTTTACATGGGGCGTTAGCGCAGTTGGTAGCGCACGACACTGGCAGTGTCGGGGTCACGAGTTCGAATCTCGTACGCTCCATTTTTTAATATTTAATCTTGTTAACTAAATAAATTTAACAGTTTCTGCAATCTCAAGACGTTCATTATGACGCGGGTTAGGTGCTGAATCATTTGCAGGATATCCTATAGGGAAAAGTGCAACAGGAATAATATTTTCAGGAAGTTCAAACTTCTCGATTACGGCATCGGGGTCAAAATGTCCTACCCATGTTGTACCAAGCCCCAGGTTTGTAATTTCCAGCATCATCTGGGTAGCAACAATACTTGCATCAACTTCACCCATATCCTTATTATCATAAGCCCGTTTCCAGCTAACAGTGTTGTCATAGCAGATAAGAAATGCTAACGGTGCCTCAAAATGGTATCTTGTACATTCTTTTAATTTTGCAAGACTTTCTTCACTTTCAAGAACTAGTATTCTTTGCGGCTGAAAATTTACTGCGGTCGGTGCCAATCTTCCTGCATCAAGAATAGCATTGATTTTTTCTTTTTCAACCTTTTTATCAGAAAAATTTCTTACTGAATAACGTTCTTTTAATAAATTCATTAAATCCATCTTACTCTCCTTTTTTAGCCTATTTCAAATATTTTTGCAGAATCAGTTTTTTGAGTGCTTTTGAGTACACAGCCTGTGGTTCAAGTTCAAGAACTTTATCAAGAGATTTAACAGCTTCCTTATAACAGCCCAATTTCTTTAAAACCACAGCCATATAATAGTATGCATCGACAAATTTTTTATCAAGTTCAGTTGCTTTTTTCAAATCAGCAAGCGCTTCCCTTAATTCGTCTTCATTTGGGTCATCATATGCTAAAATTGCCTGCGCTCTGTTATAATAGGCATCAATCATGCCGGGATTGAGTTCAATAGCCTTTGAATAATTTTCATAAGCAGCTTGAAGCTGATTTAAATTATGAAATACTATCGCTTTTGAAAAATAAGCCAAAGGTGAATTTGGATTTAATTCAATAGCTTTATCAAGTGCTTCCAATGCCTCGTCGAATTTTTGTAAATTAGTTTGTTCTATTCCTAAATTAGTATAATATTTATAATCTTTTTCGTCTGCCATAATATCTCCTTAAAAGCATAATACTTAAAAAAGTATCTGTTTACAATAGAAGAAAGAGTAATTTTAAGCCTGCCTTTTTGTCTGATGAAATAAAAAGTTTATTTTTAATAATCATAGTATGAATACGGTTAATAAATTACTAACAGCACTGGGACATAATACCACACTGCATTTTGATAAATGGACACAGGAGCATGAATATGTTTCAGGTAAAAAGAAATGGATAGCAAACATTCTACCTGAAAATCTTTTAAAACGCACTGTCAAACATGCAGTAGAATCTCTCGTTACATTATGCGAATGCGACGAGTTTTTTAAAGAATTTCCCGATAATATAAAAAGCCCTGATTACGGAGATAAGTGGGGCAGACTCGCCAATTATATTGAAATAAACAACCGTGCTATAGCAGAAATGCACGGGAATTTGACTAAGAACGGAATATTAAGCGCAATAAAATTGCTCCCTGCAATTCCGCCTTCGGCCAAAAGCTGGGCTAACTGTGTTATTCTTTCGCAAATTTTTCCTAATATCTTCGGCGACGGATACAATAAGGGCCCGTTTGAAGAAAACTCCATATACGGAATAAAATTAAATGCCGGTTACAGCGGCAATATTATAGACTGGTCTATTACCGGTAAGATTTCTCCGGAAGAACAGTTTACAGCATTTAATGAGCTAGCTCATTTTCACGGATTAAAAACAGGATTCAGGACTGTAATATCTGCAGACCAGATAAAAGTTTGCTATCCTGACAGAGAAGAAGGATTTAACTGGTGTAATCCCGAACATCAGGAAATGTTTATCAATGAACATGTCAAACTTATGAAACTTGGATTTGAATGTATATTTATAGATTCAGCCAAACACATCGGCGGCTATGAATGCGAAAATTATACAGGCGTGGGTGATTTACCGGAATATGGTCAGATGCAGTATATTTTGCAACAAATACGTGAACGCTCGGGAATGACAACGTTAAGTTTCGTAGGAGAAAAAAGCACCGGAGATTTTGAAAGATACAGAAATCTGGGCTTAACTTCAGGAACGGCATTTGTAAATCCCGATGATTTTGAGAATGTTAAACAGTGGTCTGAAAAATTTAAATACAGCAGAGAATATGCGCCGGGAATTGAGGTTTCTAACGACAATGATAACGGCGGCTCCAGATATGAAGACCGCCTGAATAGAATCAATACATGTTTGTTCGGTTACGAATATCCGAGTGATAAACTACCGAGTTTTATGCAGATGGAAGATATCTTTCCGCTTAGATATGACACCAGCACACATCATCTTATGATGACAAATCCGTCTTACTCAACTGACGGAACACCTGAAAGCCACTGGGAAAATCTTTTCACAAAAGACGACGGCCGTGCTTATAATGCCAGAGTCGGCGAACTTTTTGCAAATGCATTGAATTTATAAAAATTAAGCATACGGAATCATGGGGCCGTTATATTTTTTGTACAAAACCATAACGTCGTCAGCAACCTTTTCTCCGCGAACCATTTTTCCGTACACTTCGGCAATAAATTCTCCGATACTTGTCTGTGCATAAGCTGAAATCTTACCGGCACTTTGCTGGAATTCCTGATTAGTCAGGAATTCATACAAGTCCGGATACCTTTTCTGGAATTTTTTCGGATTTTTCTTAAATAATTCGCTAAAACCGTTATAAGTCATACCGCCCCACCTGTTACCTACAAAATCAGTCTCAACAGTGTATTTACCGCCTTTAACATCACTCCAGACATCACCAAAACTCATATTTTTAATATCAAGTTCTTTTAAATTCTTTGCAAAATCCTGCAAATGTCCCATCTCATGGTGAATAGTTTCTGTAGGACTCAAATACGGAATTTTGATAAGTAACTTACCGCCGACTTTCTCTTGCAGTTGAGAGAATAAATCTTTTATTTTCTCGCTTTGTTTTTCTGTTGACAAAGCTTCAAATTCCTTTAAGTCAACCTGTATCCCATTCTTTTCAAATAACTTCATATTCTTTTTAAGAGTTGTCATAGGTGACAAGTTTAATAAAGAGGACTGAATAGTAATTGCCTGCTCTAAATTAGCCACTATTTCTCTTTTTTCTGCAATAGTTAACGACTCAGGAGCTTTCGTATATCGCTTTATCATATCCAATATGTTGTTATCAACTTGGCAGATAAAACAAAAATCGTCTTTCGCTTTAGCAGTTGCAGAGGATGCAGCTTTAGCTGCGGAAGCGGTTGTTTCTTTTTTACCTATGCCTAAACAGTTATTAATATATTTATCAAGAGTTTCATGTTCAAAATATTGTTTATTAATAGATAAACTCCCGAAATGCGGGGATTGAATTTCCTTTGTAACGCCGGCAAGCGTGTCCTTGCCCATATCCCGATAATACATCTTTTTCGGCATAAAAAGTTTGCCTTTGTTAGCATTGGCAGTTTCTACAAGTCCTTTATTAGCAAAGTTAATTGCATCAAGTGTAAAGCCTTTATCAACTTCTCCTATTTTTAAAACATTTTTTGCAAAGGCAATACCTTCGTCTACGGTTTTTGCTTCCTTAAAATCTATATGTTCAAGAAGCTCTGTGAAAACCATATTTTCGTCATAGAGCTTTTTTATTCTGTTTGTCTGGTGTCTGAAAATAAGAAAGGCAGCAATTCCAAGCGAAACAACAGCACCGCCGATACCTATACACCATTTTTGAGCTTTTGATAAACCTTGTTTTTTATCCTCATTTTTCTTATTTTCAGAAGATATTTCAACAACATCTTTTTCAGGCCCGCAAAGCTGCGGAATACCACCTGATGCACTATTAACAGTGCTTACAAGATTGCCCCCCCCCCCGAAATTCGCACGGTGTAGAGGATTTTGGGGTTAAACCATATAATTTATAACCTTCAATTATTCCTGACATAAAAATTTCTCCTTTATTTCTACCTTAATTATATAAAGTAACAAGAATAAAAAAAATTGCTAGTATGTAAAAAATATAACAAAACAGATACTGTTCTACTGCCAGTTATACGCTTTGCAAATACTAAGACTCTTTAGTATAATTACCAGCGGAGGCATGATGATTATGACTAAACTTATAAAAAAATTAGGGGAAAGACTTTCCTTTTTACAGCCGTATCAGGTTATTATACTTGGCTTTTTATTTTATGTAGCAATAGGAACAATGCTAATCTCACTTCCTTTTGCGCAAAAACATTACGTCAATACGGTTGATAATCTGTTTAACGTTGTTTCTGCGATATCCACAACCGGATTAACAACAGGGGCGCTGAGTGAAATGTATACCCCGTTCGGAAAACTGATTCTTCTGGGATTGATACAGCTCGGAGCTATAGGATATATGACTATTACATCATTTTTTATATTATCTTCCGGACAAAAACTCTCCAGTTACAGAACAAAAATTCTTTCTGCCGAATTTACCCTTCCTCAGGAATTTAATATAAAACAATTTATCAGAAATATAATAATTTACACATTTACTGTTGAATTAATCGGAACGCTTTTACTGGCTTATCAATTCCACTCACTCGGTCTATCAAAATGCCTGTGGTCAGGATTATTCCATGCAGTATCTGCTTTTTCCACAGCCGGTTTCAGTATTTATAATAACGGATTGGAAAATTTTAGAGACCATCTGGGTATTAATATGATAATAGCAATACTTTGCTATGCCGGTTCAATAGGTTTTATTATCCCTATGGACATATACAGAAAAGTTACCGGGCAGAGCAAAGAAATAACATTAACAACAAAAGTTATTTTAATGATTACTGCAATAGTCGCAATTTTCGGTACTATATTCTATCTTGTTTCTGGAGAAACGCATTTACTCAGCGCATTCTTTCAGGTCATGTCTGCCTCTACAACTGCCGGATTTAACACTGTTCCGGTTGGGAATCTGAAATCAGGTGCGCTGTTAATTCTTATCATTGCAATGGTAATCGGGGCATCACCGAGCGGTACCGGCGGCGGGATTAAAACAACAAGTATAAGCGTTTTATACGGTATTGTGGCAAGTGTTATGAGAGGTCAGACTCAGAATATAACCTTTATGAAAAGAAACATTCCATACAGCAGAATTTTTACAGCGGTAGCAGCTTCCGCGACATATATAACTCTGTTAATGACTTCAATTTATCTTCTCACATTAACAGAATCGTTCTCTTTCCTTGAACTGTCTTTTGAAACCGCTTCTGCACTCGGAACGGTAGGACTAAGTATGGGAATAACAAGTTCGCTTTCAGCGTGGGGAAAACTTATACTGACTCTCACAATGTTTTTAGGCCGTGTCGGCCCGCTTACTCTAGGTATCGCTTTCTTCAAATCAGAATCAAAAGTTATACCTTGCAAATCCGATTTAGCAACTTAAAAAAGTGTATTTGAAACATTTTTCCCTCTCTTTCGTCTGATTTTATATACAAAAAGTGTATTCAATCATAAGAGAGGGTTTTTTAATGAGTTTAGATACTAAGATTAGCATGGAACTTGATACTCTTTACAGTGATTTCTCAGCACAGGGAGTAAATGATGAAGACGAAATATTATCAGAACATTCAGAAAGTATTGAGGAAGATTTAACAGCAGAAACACAGCCTAAGACTTTTAGTTCAATTGCAAAAGAAGACGATATTTTGCAAATGTATTTGAAAGATGTCGGGAAAATTAAGCTTCTTAATTCTAAAGAGGAAAAACTTCTCGGAAAGGATATCAAAGAGGGAGAATTTAAAAAAGCTGAAATTGCAAAACGAAAGCTTGTTCAGGCAAATTTAAGATTGGTTGTAAGTATTGCTAAAAAATATATAGGCCAGGGTGTGCTTTTTATGGATCTGGTACAAGAGGGTTCATTAGGGCTCATAAAAGCAGCAGAAAAATTTGATTACTCAAAGAACTTTAAATTTTCAACCTACGCTACGTGGTGGATTAAACAAACAATTATGAGAGCCATTGCAAACAACTCCAAAACAATCCGAATTCCTGTACATATGGCTGATAAAATAAGAAAATATAAAAAAGTGTACTCCGGTCTTTCATTTGAATTAGGCAGAGAACCTTCAGATAAAGAAATTGCAGAAAAAATGGGACTCACTGTTAAAAACATTCAAGCAATCAAAAGAGCTGTAATAAAAGAACCTATAAGTCTTGAAACTCCTGTTACAGATGATTTATGCGTAGGTGATTATATTGAAGATAAAAGCTACAATTCTCCGGATATTCAGGCGAAAAACAATGCAATGAAAGGAAGTATAGAGAACCTGCTTAAAACTCTTAATGACAGAGAAAGACAAATTATTAACTGCCGTTTCGGGATTAACGGAGAAACTCAAATGACACTTGAGCAGCTCGGCAAAAATATGGGCTACTCAAAAGAAAGAATCAGGCAATTAGAAGAAGCTGCCCTCTCTAAAATAAGACAGAGGGAAGAATTAAAACACTTTAGAGATTTCATCGAGGATTAAATTTAAGGCGAAGCCATAAGACTTCGCCTCTTTTTTTTTAAATGGTTTTTAAAGCTTCCTTATTACTGCAAAGAATAACCAGCAGGTCATTAACCATTTTAGATTTCTGGTTTTCATCGAGTTTCACAATATTATTATTTTCCAACTTATGTAAAGCCATTTCAACCATACCGACAGCACCTTCAACAATCGCTTTTTTAGCATCAACAATCGCAGAAGCCTGCTGACGCTGAAGCATTGCAACCGCAATTTCAGGAGAATAAGCAAGATGTGAAATCTTTGCATCAACAATATTTAAACCTGCAACTTTAACATTTCTTTGAATTTCGGCTTTCAATTTTGCAGAAATTTCCTGACTATCTCCTCTTAAAGATTGAACGCCCGAATCTTCAGGTGAATCATAAGGATACATTCTTACAATATTTCTCAGCGCAGAATCACATTGTGCAGAAAGAAATGTCTTGTAATTATCTACATTAAACATTGCTTTTGCAGTATCCTGTACTTCCCAGATAACAATAATACCTACTTCAATAGGATTACCAAGCTCATCGTTAATTTTTTGTTTACCGTTATCGAGTGTCATCGCTTTTAATGAAATAGGAACAAACATAGTTACACTCTGTGCAAAAGGATTTACATAATGCAGACCGGCTCCCCTCAGAGTTCCGATATATTTTCCAAAAACAGTAAGCACCATTGCTTCCTGCGGTTTGAGAAGCTTAAAGCCCGTAAAAGACAACCCTAATAATATTGCACTTATAATCCCGACACCCGGCAAATCAATTACAAAAAACATCCAAGTAAGAATTGCCCATATCAGCATTATAAACAACATTACAAATCCGTTAACAGAAATTACGTTATACTCTTTTTCTTTACTTTGAATTTCTATTTCTGGAGAAACAGACTCTTTTTCATGGACTCTTGATTTATTACAGTAATTTTCCAGAAAAGAAATATTATCAACGACACCCACAGGCTTTTTCATAAACAGATTAAAATACTTTGATAATTCTCCGTTATCAAATAATATCCCTTTACATTCAGAACACTTATCAACAACAATTCCGTTGAAATAAACTTTATCCATTGTTTTAGAGCATTCCGGACATGTGCGCGGTTCTTCCTTAACCCGTATAGCATCCATTTCAGCAGGATTAATCAGCGGCATTTTTAAATCCAGCATTTCGCCGATTTGCTGCAATACCGGAAACTTAATCCACATAGCCTTACATTTTTTACAATACGTGATTTTAAAGCCTTCTCGATTGTATAAAGAAAGCTCTGTACCACCACATTTTGGACAATTCATAAACTCCTCCTTATTCTTATTTACGCTTGTATAAGCGACTTTGCAAATTCCATTGACTGCTCGTTAATATCACCGCCGGCAAGCTCTGCTAATGCTTTAATTCTGTTATCTCCGGTAAGTACATAAACCTCAACTTTTGTTTCATCATCCTGAGATTTTCTAACATAAAAATGTTTGTCAGCCTTTGAGGCTATTATCGGTTGGTGGGTTATTAATATTATTTGATGGTATTTAGCAAGCTCTTTAATCTCATCAGCAACACTCTGAGAGGCTTTACCTGAAATACCGGTGTCAATTTCATCAAAAATAACTGTATCTATATCATCTGATTGAGCAAAAATTGATTTTATGGCAAGCATAACTCTTGAAATTTCACCGCCCGAAGCAACTTTTGCAAGAGGTTTTAAATCTTCAGAAACATTGGTTGAAATTAAAAATTCAACATTATCAGCCCCGTCGCAGGCAAGAGGCTTTTGAGAAACAGAAATTTCAAAACGAGCTTTAGGCAATTCAAGATGTTCAAGTTTTTCCTGAATATAAACAGAAAGGACTTTCGCATAATCCTGTCGTTTTTCAGTAATACATGCAGCTTTGGCCGTAAGCTCTTTATAAAGTTCAGAAACCTCCGACTCTAACTGTTCGATATTCTGTGTTGAAAATTCAATTGAAGACAGCTCACCTGCAAGTTTTTCACCTGTTTTTATGACCTCAGCAAGAGTTCCGCCATATTTACGTTTTAATTTATCAAGGATAAATAATCGCTCCTGAATTTCATTTAAGCGTTCGGTGTCGTTATCAAGATTCTGGCTGTATTCCCTTAACTCAGACCCGACATCTCTAAGGCGTTCAATAGCATCAATAAGATTTTGTTCGGAATCTTCAAGGTTTTTATCAAGAGATGCTGCCTTTGAAATGTTCTGTTTGATTTTACCGAGTGCCTCCATAATAGAACCGTCGTCGCCGTTAATTGCCCAGTATGACGAACCGGTTAATTCCTTTAGTTTTTCAGCATTTTCCAGAACTTCCAACTCATTATTTAAATCTTCATCTTCGGATTCTGACTGAATTTCAGCAGATTCGATTTCATTAACCTGAAATTTCAAAAATTCAATCTGAGATTCTGTATTATCTGCTGAATTTTTTGCCGCCTCAAGTAGTTTTTCAGTATCAGTATATTTCTTATAAAGCTGCATGTATTCATCCAGCAAAGACCCGTAAACATCTTTTGCATAATTATCAAGCAGCGAAATATGGTATTTAGGCTGCATAAATACATAAGTCTGGTGCTGTGAATGAATATCAAGGAATAAGGCTTTTATCTGCTTTAAAAAATCCTGATTGATTAATGTTCCGTTAAGGCGCGTCCTTACAGAAGACTGCGTAATTTCTTTTGATAAAATAATCTCTGACCCGAAGTCATCAATCCCGTTTTCTTCAAGCAACTGCTTCAAGTCGTGTTTAGAATTTTCAATAACAAGTTCTATAACAGCTTTATCACATCCGTTTTTAATAACTTCTTTTGAAACACGTGAAGCAAAAGCAAGATCGATTGCGCTTATTAAAATACTCTTACCGGCACCTGTTTCACCTGTAATTACGTTTAAGCCCTGATGAAAGTTAGCCGTGAGTTCATCTATTAAAATGTAATCTTTTAACTTCAACTGCTTAATCATAATTACAGGATATATCAAATGGCGTCAGGAAGCAATTATATTAAGTAATTTTACCTGTATGCTTCCCATAACATTTGAGAATCAGAAAAACCTCCTTCTTCATAAAAGTAATTATAAGGAGCCAGTTTTGTTATTCCATCACTTTCGGTTCCTTTAAAAATAAATGAAAATATATCATACCCCCACTTATTCGGTCGTTTGTGACCGTTTATATCCACCATAAATATAGGAGTTGTACAGCCAGAGCCGCACCATTTTACAATAACAGTTCCGTCGACAAGTACCCAGGCCTCTCCTGTTTTTTTTAAACGAGTGTCACTAAATCCCATATTAGGGTCATACTCTACACTGTCATCAATTTCAGCTTTAATTTTATCAACACCTCGATATTGCCCGGTTATACACCCGTTTGACAATGCATTATCTTTACAATATTTTGCATATTTCAACACATGACCGAACAGTTTGTTTTTATAAAATGAAAGACAATCACTATAAAGGCCATTATAATCTGAAGGTAAAGAACTTCCGTCCGGCATTTCCCATTTATTACAGACACCATATTCATTATGACCTGTACACACGGCACCAGAATACCGACTTTTTTGCCAGTAATAACAATATACAGGGGCTTCATTCTTACTCTGTGCAAGCTTTACAGCATTAAACAGCGTTGTGTATGTCTTTTTGAACTGATTTTTTAACACCATTTTCTGGTAATTCTGAATTAACATCGGGAGCGTCATTGCCGCTACTACCCCGATTATTCCCAGTGTGATTAAAACCTCGGCAAGAGTGAAAGCAAAATTCAGCTTAAAACTGCGCTGCCCCCCCCCCCGAAACTCGCTCTATGATTGACTTTTGCATATCATCCTCCTTTTTTCTTATTATACAACATTTTTGAAAAAATTACAACTATAACACTTCCGCTACAAGAAGCGTTTCAAGTAATCGGTTTTCAGGAGGACAAATTATTCTAAATTTATATCCCAAATTCCATGATTCAATAACAGGCTTTATGTGAAGATAATCATCCGGATTATGATAAATACTTATAAGCAGTGCAGGTTTCTGAGTTTTTACAGTATTTTCCGCACCTTTTAAAAACTGCTGTTCAAAACCTTCAATATCAACCTTTATTAAACCGACTTCAAGTTTATTGTCATTTACATAATCATCAAGAGTAATAGATTCGGCAAATTCATTATTTACCGTATTAGAACGGCTATTTACATCTGCAATTCTTGTGCAGGAGCCAGAGTCACAAAGACATAGCCTTTTGCCTGAAATAGCACCAAGTGCAACCTTTACCGGAATTATATTGTCAAGTTTATTTAAATCTAATGTTCTTTTCATCAATTCAAAATTTCTGTCTGACGCCTCGAAAGTATAAACACGTTTGTCTGTATATTCAGAAAATACAATAGCCGAATCTGCAATAAAACCACCCACATCAATAATATTTTTATGTTTTATTTTGTCAAGAGTTTGAAGCTCATCAATATAATGTCTGTGAAGAAATACACTTGATTCAAAATGATTTACAGGCAGCAAATAATTCTTATAACGAAAAACCCCGTATCCGAGATAACAAATTTTTGAAGTAAAGTTTTTATATAATGATTCACGTTCTCTTTCTGCGGGCGATAATAAAGTATTTAAATTACGCACATCTTCAGGAGTTACCTCTGCTTTTTTTGTTAAACGAAAATAAGTTTTATATGATTCAATAATAAGTGTAACAGTTTTTATACTAGCTTCATCAAGACCCGAAATTAATTTATCATAGTCCGATTTGAAATATTCACTATCCCAATCATACCCTTCATATCTTAAGTATTTGTTAATAGCATCTAAAGAGATTAAATCATCGCGTATTTTTATAGGTACAAACGCAGGAAGCTTAAACCCTGTATTATAGCGGTTTGAACGTATTGGCCAGCCCGAAAGCCTGAATTTTAGACCCAAAAAAGTTATTACTTTACATGATTTTTCAATTTTTAATGAAAAGAATTTATGTAAAATACTCATATAAGATTTTCCCCAAATAAATCTAAGCATATAAAATAATTAATGTCAAAAAATAACAAAAAAGAGGGATAAATCCCTCTTTGTAAAATGGAGTTTGAAATTTATAGCAAAAATTACGAACCTACAAGTCTCAGAGCTTCTTCCAGAAGTTCTTTGTTTGAAGATATCAGTTTATTTGAGATTTCAAGCTGGAGCTTAGCCATCTGGAAGTAAGAAATATTGCCTTTAAAGTCAGCGTTAGACATTTCTAACAAACCGGAACGTATCGAACCGCATCCAAGAAGCGGTTTCCCGGATTCTTCTGTTTCGATAAACTGCCCTTCTTTAAATTCATACAACCCGGCAGCATTATGGAAATTTCTTGTTGTAATTCGATACAATGGAACGGTTCTTTTGCCGTTATCCGCTTTTCCGTAAATTGTACCGTCTTCTTTTATTTCAAAATCATCGTATTTCCCGAGATATTTACCGTTATTAGGGTCAATCCACATTTTTATATTAGTAGTAGGAATATCAAGCGCGCCGCCCTTGAGTGCGGTTTCCTGATATAAGTCGGCAGAAATTGCTTTTGTACCCTGCATAATTTCGCCTTTATCATTTAAAATATACCCCTGAACGGTATTTCCGTTTTTTGCGCGATAGACGCCTTCACCGTCAAATGTAAATTCTCCCAGACGGGTATAAACATTCTTGCCTTCAGGAGTTTTTGTCAGGAAAAAACCTTTACCTTCAAGAAAAAGGTTATCATTAGATGTACCCGGAGTAGATTTACCCTGGCTGATTTTTTTGTCATAATCGTCTGCGATAGCTCCGCCTAAAAAGGTTTTAAAGTTGACCTGCTTTTCTCTGAAACCCGGAGTATAGATGTTCGTCATGTTATCAGCAATAACATCCATCCAGTTCTGGGTTGATTTCTGTGTATTCAGCGCCGTAATAAACGAATCATTCATTATTTTGCTCCTTATTATTTCTGTTTTGTTTTTCTTTTTCCTGACGTGATTTTGAATAATTTAAATCTCCGTAAGCAATATTTTCTTCATTAAATCTTTGCTTCAAAAAGTCAATATTATTTCTTAAATATGCCTCAACTGCTTTATCTCCGGGAATAAAGTTTGCATTTATTTTACCTTCTTTATCTACTTTCAAAATTACAGAAACATCCTGGTCAAAATCAATTCTGAATGGTTGATTTGTTTTTGCGGATTCCTGAAGATTAGCAATAAGAGCTGCTGTAGCTTTTGCAGTAGATTGAACCTGCTGCACATTACCTCCGTTTAGAGCTTTTTGAAATTCAGCAGCTACACTCTGTGCAGACATATCGGTTTTATTTACTAAATCTGAGAAAAATTTAGCATCCGTATCGGACATTTTTACGGAAGAATAATCCACCGAAGGCGCAACATCAGCAATTTCAGCACGTGTTGAAGCTGTCATAAGATTAATACTATTTAAGTTAAACTGCCCGCCATTCTTCATAATAAAAGATTTTACCTGCTCAGAAAGAGCTGAATAATTATCTGCATTAATATTTTCAGCAGTGGACATGCTTAACTCGCCTTTGAGAGTTTTAGGATTTTCGCCCTCTGTCTTTTCAGATTTTGCGGCAGATTCTTCATCTTTTTTTTCAGTTGAAGTTTTATCTTCTTTTTTATCAGATTTTCTATCTTCTTTTCGGGTAACTTCTTGAGTTTCAGTTTCGTTATCCGGTTCAACAGCTTCTTTCGAATCTTCTGTTTCTGATGTTTTCAATTCATCTTGAAACGACGAAGATTTATCCGTAGTTTTTCGGGTTGAAGATGTTCCGTTTGATATTCCGCTATTACCGAATATTGCTGTTGCCGCCGTATCAACATTCATCATTTTAATTAATTACCCTCCAGTTGTTCAAGCTGCTTTAGAATTTCTTTTTCTTCTTCCTCAATTTTTTCAAGATTTTGCCTGTAAAATCTTGTGACACCGAGTTCGGAAAAAGTTTTTAACTCAGCAGCCTTTTCTTCTGCGATGTACGCCTCTTTATTTTTTTCTTTATGCTTTTCAAGAACCTTTACACCCTGTTCCAGCTTGACAAGTTTTTCTTTTTCAATATCAAGCTGCCTCTGCGCTTCTGCACGAATCTGTTCAAGTTCTTTGGCTTTTTCCCAGAGATGGATGAGATAATTATCATACGTTTCATACATCATAGGATTGGCCTGCCGCATGTTCTGTTTTGTAGCCTCGATCTCTTCGTTATTTTTTCTTATATTTTCCTCAGCTATAAAGACCGCCTGCTGTGCTTTTTGTACCACTAACAATTGTTCTTCTTTTTTTCTGATACGGAATTCTAATACTTTTTGTAATCTATAACGAAAAGGCATTTTAGACTATACTTTCTTGTGATTATTATGTTATATAACCGCAAGTTCAGAAACATCTAAACGTATGATATATTTAATGATGAAATTTCATTAGTCAATAATATGCACTCCCATACCCGATCCAATTTGTTCATTAGTATGAACCCATCCGTTGCGGCCTGCGTAATCGGTTTGCTTTCCGTTAGGAGCATAAAAGTCACCATCCCAGTATGGATTTACTTGAGGTGTTATTCCGGTAGGTGTTCCGTTGAACATATTGCTTATAGAATTTAACAGGCCGCCTACACGACGTGTTTTAATCTGAGTTGAAGAAGCTCCGTAACGATTTCTGTATCTTGGATTATCATAAGGTCTGTCATATATCGGACGCGGATGTCTGCCGTAATGGTTACGGGAAGGCCTCTGATACATTCGATATGGATTATTGTATATGCTTGGATTGTATGCAGGACGATTAGGAAATGTAGTTGTTGTAACGTATCTTGTCGCAAAAGCACAATTTATCGATAACATCAAGCCTAAAAGAATAACAAAAATATTTCTCATAATTTACTCCTCTGATTTATTTGAAGTGTAAGCAAACAAATCAGAGGTTTAAATTAGTCAATTGACTTATAACAAAAGATTAATAAATTATAGGATAGTCATCTTCAACCTGCCAGCCATCATATTGAATCAGTGCAGCACAGGTCTGAGGAGTTGATTTACAATCTTGCAGCAACTGCGCCCTCGTTCTTGTTCTTATGTCTGTCAAAGACGATCCGGCCTGAAATGGAAGCCGGCTTGATTTATTAACAGCCAGCTTCATTGTAAACATAAATTGATCCTTGCCGCATACATTCGGCTTTGCACTGCAATTTGTATCAAACCATATATGATAAGCTGCCCCGGACGAACCACTTCCGCCGGTTAATATACCAAAACAAGTGCCATCCTCAAATATATATCTGGAAAAAGATTTTCCTTCATTAGAATTTACATCACACTTGTTAGCTATATTTTTACAGGCCTGTTCGTTTGGTTCGCAAATTTTTATACCATGCAAATAAGGGAAAAGGTATTTATTAAAAAACACCTGATTTGCCTCAAAAGAATCCGGGGTACCAGTACTCTGAACAGAGTAATCCCATGTTGAAGTATCTCCATAATCATTCTGTGCCATTAACATAGCATTCGTAAATGTAGTATAAAATTTCTTTAACCGTGCTGAAGTTTCCATCTTTTTATGTTTTGCAGTTATAGCAGGCAGAGTCATTGCGGCCACTATGCCTATTATGCCAAGCGTTATCAGTACTTCTGCAAGTGTAAATGCCTTTTTCATATTAATACATCCTCCGTTAAGTATACTATTTTTGATTATAATTCATTACACACTAAAAATCACCGTGCCAATCGTCACGGCGGGCATTTCTTTTTATGTTGCTCAGGAAGATGCAGTAAAAAAAAGGCTTTAAGCCTGTTAGACGGCTGCCCCCCCCCCCGAAACTAAGGATATACTTACATTTCGCATATAATCCCTCCTTTTTTCTTATAATAACATTTTTTAACACAGTTTTCAAGCCTGAAATTTTATATTAAAATAGGCTATTATGAAGAAAAAAGTTATTGCATATCTCCATACGCATTGGGACAGAGAATGGTACAGAGAGTTCGAAGTTTTCAGACTAAGGCTTTTGAGGGTATTTGATAATGTTCTGGAAATGCTTGAATGCGGACAAATTCCGTCATTTTATTTTGATGGTCAGGTTTCAGCTCTTCTTGACTACCTTGAAATTAAGCCGGAAAAAGAGCCGGTTATTAGAAAGTTTATAGCCGAAAAAAAACTTTTTATAGGCCCTTGTTATACTCTTGTAGATGAATTTTTAACAGACAGAACCGCTTTTGAAAAAAACCTTGAAATAGGTTTAAAAATCTCCCGTGACTTTGGATGTAATGACTTTATCGGGTATCTGGCAGATACATTCGGACATAGTAAAAATATTCCGCAAATCTTTTTAAAATACGGCATTGATAAATGTATGGTCTGGAGAGGGTGCGGAGAAATCCCGTCAGAATTTAAGTTTAACGGTATTAATACCGTCAACTTAATACGCGGATATTTTATGGATATTTTTTCGGCTCAGATGAATATTGAACAAAAAGCAGAATGGCTTAAAGGAAATTTAGACAGAATTGCTGACAAATCATCTGATATCCTTTTACTTCCTGTTGGTGCCGACCATCTTGGCGTAGAACCTGATATAGCAGAACAAATTGCTTCAGTAAATAAAATTCTGCCAGATTATGAAATAACATTGGGCTCCCCGTTTGATTATTTTAATACTGTAAAAGATAAGTTTAGTAAATTTGAATGGAATGATGAATTACGCGATAACTCAAAAACATTTATCCTTCCCGGAAGTTACTCTGCACGCACCAAAATAAAACAGTTAAACACTGAATGTACATATAAACTTGACTTTGCAAACAGAATACAAAAGCATTACGGCGGAAATTACGACAGTGTAATAGAATATGGATATAAGCTTTTATTAAAAAATCAGGCACATGACGGAATTTGCGGGTGCTCAACCGATGCCGTACACCGCGAAAATATTACCAGATATGAAAAAATTCTGCAAATAACAAGTACAATTGTTGAAGAATTAAGATTAAAACATAACTTTCAAACGCCGGAAATGCTTAGTACAACAGAAAGAAATGGCTGGGAAACTATAAGAGCAGAAAAAGGATTTGATAACTTATTGCTCTACAACACACAGAAAATACCTGTTACTGAAGATTTCACAACGATTTATACCCTGCGGAAAAGGCATGAAACACTTACAGACATAAACTTACATATAAAAGACGGGAAACTTTTTGCAAATAATATCCAAATTGACTTTTTACGGCGCGACGACCTTGGAGATACTTATAATTTTGCACCGAGAGAGGATGATTATGGGGAATTTGCAGAAATAGAATCAATTGAAAATGATATAATTAAAACAAGCTTTTTTGATATCAGATTCTTTAAAACCGAAAACCTCCTAAATTTTAAGATTGATTGGGCTAATAAAAAGAAAGATACCCTATGGCAGGTACGATTCTGCTTACAAATGCCAGTTACCAAAACTTTCTCGGAAGACATGAACTCAATTATTAAAAGGAAATTCGATCCGGATTATGACATGAGAAAACACCTACCGAAAACACGCGGCATAGAAACAAAATCAAATTTTGCCCCTATGCAAAGATACGTTGGAACACAGGGGTTTGGTATAATTACCAGAGGGCTGACCGAATACGAAGTGTTCAAAAATTACCTTTCAATAACAATTCTTAGAAGCACCGGCATAATCTCCAATCCAAACAATCCGGCCCGCTCAACACCGGCAGGGCCGCCCCTTCCTGTACCGGAAGCCCAGCAATTGGGGATGAATACGGCTGAATTTGCAATCGGATTCTTCTCTGAACACGAAGCATCTGACAGAATAGAAGAAGTCTTTCCTCAAGCAGTTTTTGAAGATTAGTGTTAAGAAGTGTAACGAAATAACATTGATATAGCAATTATATACTTCTAAAATACTTTATTTATATGTAAGCAATATCGATTAAATAAACACGAGACATAAAACACACACTTACTAACTACACTACCTACTACACACTAACCTTCTACACACACGAGGAATTACAAAAAAGAATTCCAAACTCTATCGAAAGATAGGGTTTTTTATTTGCAATAAAATATTTTTGCAAGTAAAGATTACACCATTCCGCCATTTTATTAAGAAATGTAACAAAATAATACTGATATAGCAATTATATACTTTTAAAATACTTTATTCATATGTAAGCAATATCGATTAAATAAACACGAGACATAAAATACACACTTACTATTTACACTACCTACTACACACTAACCTTCTACACACACGAGGAATTACAAAAAAGAATTCCAAAACTCTATCGAAAGATAGGGTTTTTTATTATGCAGAGGTATTTTCTTATAAAAAACTTATTTTTAGTAAAAAATCCTGTGTTTTAAAATATAGCCGAAAGGCCCGCCTTTATACAATCTTAATATACAAAAGCTTGACCTTTTTCTGAAAAAGTATTCTAATAAGATACGTAGATTATTTTGGAAATCAAGAAAGAGGACTGCATGAAAGATTTTACTCACACCAGACTGGATAACAAAAATTTTTCGGATGATGAGATTAAAGAATTAATTAATGAATATAACATCAAGTTTATCAAGTTACAGTTTGTTGATATCAACGGACAGGTGAAAAACCTTACAATTCCATCACAGCACATTGAAAAAGCACTTAATAATGAAATAATGCTGGATGGTTCTTCTATTAAAGGTTTTAGGAGTATAGAAACATCCGATATGTTTTTCTATCCTGATAAAAACTCTTTCCAGATTCTTCCTTGGAGAGAACAGAGCGGTATTCACTCAGCAAGGCTGATTTGTGATATTTATAATGCGGACGGAACACCATTTGAAGGGTGCCCGAGATGTAACCTGAAAAGAGTTATGAAAGAAGCTGAAAGAATGGGATTCTCAATGAATATAGGGCCTGAGGCAGAATTTTTCTTATTCTCAAAAGACAAAGACGGAAATGTGACCACTACAACTCAGGATAGAGCAGGCTACTATGATGTGGGACCTGAAGATTTAGGCGAAGACGTAAGATCTGATATTGTTATGACGTTACAGGAAATGGGGTTTGATATTGAAGCATCCCATCACGAAAACTCAGCCGGACAGCATGAAGTCGACTTCAAATATACAGATATTCTTACTGCGGCAGATAATGTTGTAACATTCAAAATTGCAGTAAAAGCTATAGCTGCAAAACATAACCTTCATGCAACATTTATGCCTAAACCGATTTATGGAGTTAACGGTTCGGGTATGCATTGCAATATTTCATTATTCAAGGATGGTAAAAATGCTTTCTATGATGAAAATACAGACTCCCAGCTTTCAGATATTGCAAAATATTCTATCGGAGGAATGTTGAAACACGTAAAAAGTATTACTGCAATATTAAATCCGACGGTAAACAGCTACAAGCGTCTTGTTCCGGGATATGAGGCTCCCGTATACCTTGCATGGTCTTTAGCTAACAGAAGTGCGCTTTTAAGGGTGCCTGCAAAACGCGGAAACGCAACAAGAGTAGAACTCCGCTCTCCGGATCCTTCGTGTAATCCTTATCTCGCTTTTGCAGCTATACTCGAAGCTTGTTTGGACGGCGTTAGAAATAAAATTGATCCTCCGGCTCCTGTTGAAAGTAATATTTATAAATTAACAACAAAAGAACGTAAGAAACAACGAATTGATGCACTCCCCGGCAGTCTTGCAGAAGCTCTGGAACAACTTGATAAATCTCTTGTCGGGCCTGCTGCTCTCGGAGAACATGTATTTCATGAGTTTATGTCCGCTAAGAGAAAAGAATGGGATTCTTTTAGAACTTATGTTTCACAGTGGGAAATCGACAGATATCTCGAAAGATTCTAAATTAGAAAGCATAAAAGCCTCTCATAATGAGAGGCTTTTTAAATATTCAGTAAGCTCCTTCATTGAGTAAATATTTTGAATCACAAAAAACTCCTTGCCGGTCTTTTCTCTGACATAAGAAAGAGTCTTCCCGTCAAGAAAATCCTCGCTATATGGTCTCATCATTACTGAAGGAATTACAACAAAATCGCCGGATTTGCCTTTCAAAGCTTCTATCAAATCATCTGTAGTAATCAAGCCTGCAACTGTAATATCTCGTCCCCAATAGTTAGACCTAACAGGAACAACTTCTGTTTCAAGATTTTTAATTTTATCAAGTTTCAGACAAATCTCATCGAGTGCTTTTTGGGCCGCGAAAGATGTGGCAAAGATGATTTTTAAAGGCGATTTAAGGGATTCAGGAAGTTTCAATTTCTTAAAATCCTCCAGAAGCATTCTTATTGACCCAACACCATCTTCAAGCTGTGAAAAATTCCCGTAGTATTTTGCAGGCGGAATTTTTCTGTCCGCCAGCAGAAAAAACTCATCAGAACAACAAACCTTTTTATATTTAGAAGCAATCTCAAGTGTTTCTATTGCACAGGCTTTATCAACCTGTTTAAGTTCCTCCACACGAAATTGCGTCACGCCGACAGGCACGATAGCAACTGAAAGTACAGTATTTTTAAGTTCTGCCAAATCAGAAAGGGTTCTTTCAAGTTCCGCTCCGTCATTGTAGCCCGGACAAAGAACTATCTGTGCGTGAAAAGGTATTTTATTTTTCCTGAACCATTTTAAATTTTCCAATGCATTGCCGGCGTTCGGATTTCTGAGCATTTTAACCCTCAGCTCAGGATTTGTTGTGTGCACTGAAACGTAAAACGGGCCCAGATGCATTCTTTTTATTCTATCTTTATCCTTTTCTGTCAGATTTGTAAGGGTAATATAAGTGCCCTGAAGATAGGAAAGTCTGTAATCATCGTCTTTCACATAGAGGGTTTCTCTCAAACCTTTCGGCTGCTGGTCGACAAAGCAAAAAATACATTTATTCAGACAGGGCTTTACTCTGTCAAAAACTGCACTCTCAAATACAATGCCCAAGTCCTCATCATAATCTTTTTCAAGCTCAACAACTTCAATTTCGCCGTTTTTTTTCTTAATTTCAATAGTAAGCAAATCAGTTTTACAAAGATAATTATAATCAATCATATCGGACATTGCTGTCTCATCAATAGAAACAATCTCATCACCTGCTTCTATTTCAAGTTCTTCAGCTATAGAGCCTTCCAAAACTTTATTTACGATAGCGCTCATTATCTTTTTCAAACCCTTCTATAATAGTAATCAAATTAGAATACTCACAAATAGTATTATCTAACAATATTTTTTGATAAAAATTCTTATCTGTATATTCATCTTCCAAAATCTTTTGTGCACACACTTTAAAATTCATCGCAAGTGATTTCAGATCAAAGAAAAGCTGTTTACGTTCTTCGTAATCCAAAAATTCGGCACAAGCAAGCTTAATTTTTGCATTGGTATTGAATTGCAACGGGTTATCACTGAGTTTTTCAAGAGTTCTTCTTTTTAATTCCTGCAATCCTTTTTTGGTTGTTGAATAGTAAACAGACAATTTACCGCCATCAGACATCATCTTTCTTGTAGCAATAAAGTCATTAAATTCAAGTCTTCGCAAAGCAGGCTTCAATGCCCCGAAGCTGGGTCTGGTATAAACTCCAAATTCACTCTCAATACCTTTTTGAATAGCGTACATTGTGAATTCCCGTTTTGACACCATATATAAAATCAACAAGTCAATCATATATTTAAAATAGCATAAATTTATTTAATATTCAAAAACCTTAAAAAGCTTCTAATAGCACCGGCCTTATTATGACTGTGGGGAATATTTGATTCCGGATAATATTTTTGGTAATTTCTTATAATATTATCCGGAAGATTTTCGCCACGCTCAAGTGATTGCGAAATCATTTCCATATATTCATCCTGTTCTTCTCTGTACATAAAGTCTCTACGGCGCAAATCCTCATCAGCTTCATAATGTACAAGTGCATGATAAGCAGCCTCGATACTTTTATCGCCTGTATCAAACGGAAAATTCTTTACAGCCTCGGCAACAGTCAACGCGCCTATCAATACCTTTCTGATTAAAAGTGCAACATACTCTCTGTTATTAAATTGCTGTTCCATGTTACTTTACTAAGTCAAATTCATTTTCAATAAATCTAATCATACTTACATAATCAGAATTAAAGAATTGCACTGCCAGTTCTTTTACAGAATCCATTGCCATTTCACGTTTATTCATTGTAGCTTTATAGAAGAATTTTTTACCAACCTTATAACGCACAAGAATACTTTTAACGGTTAATCTGTCCATAACGGTTTTAATTGTTGTGTATGCTCTTTCAATACCGTTTTCGGATAAGTCATCAACAACATCCTGAATAGAAATATCTCTGTCTTCATATTCATCTGTCATTCGCCAAATTGAGTTTAAAATGTCAATTTCTAACTTACCGCACACCATATAATTCCTCTACTTTCTTTTTCTAACTAATTACTAACATTGTAACATAAACTTTACGAATTGCAAGCTGCTAATATTTAAATTTTTACAATTCCATTTCCAAAACATCAGGAACTTTTTTAAAATTACTTTTTCTGGTTCGAAGCTTATTATTTTTCTTTTTTGTTTTTACTGAAACTTTTCTATATGCATTATCAATGGATATTTTGGATAAAGGTTTTTTCGTTCTTCTGTCGTAAAATGTAAGCCAGAATTTACGGTTAATATTATCAACAGCAAACGAAATATGCCCTGCTACTTTATCACCCGGTTTAATCTGTCTGAACATCAATTTTGTATCTCCGAAAATTGAAGGCCGGAATACTGCGTTGTAATCGTTTACAAGTGCCAGATCAAGTCCGGAAAAAGTTTTATCTGACATATTTGTAATCATAATTGTTAAAGTTATGGTGTTAGCCTCGCCAAACGGGTCTTCTTCATGCTTGATATCACTTATCATAATATCAAGACCCGGATAAAAAAGTTCATGCTGCATAAGGGCTGTTTCTCTATATACAGGAAGACTTACTGAAGTATTAACTTTAACTTTAATTTCATCTCCCGGTGCAATTAATACATCGTTGCCTTTGCGCATAAGTGCAGCACCAAGCCCGATTGCACCGCCAAGAGCAGCTCCGCCGGCAAGCGTATATCCCTGCGATGCGATAGCAGCCTCCAGACCTAACCAGTTTAATGCAAGAAAACCTCCTACAGCACCGCCGGCAACTGTATACCCTAAATCCTGAACAACAATTTTAGAAGTTTGAACAATCGGGTGAAGTTTTGTAGACATTCTGCCCTCTATAGGTATTTCCCTTCCGTCAGGCGTAATAAGATAATCGAAGTCGAGAGAAATCTGAGCAGGACGCCCCAATCGCTTTGCTTCCTCAGTTTGAGCTATTCTGCCGTGAGCTATAGTACCTTTAGGGATAATAACCCCTGAATCTCCTTCTACATCATTAACAACCTCTGCAAAAAATTCATCGCCTTCCATATTTATATTTGAATCTAAAACCTGAGATACCGTCATATGTATAACATCAGAACGCTCAAGAGTCTCAACCTGACCTGTGAATAATTCATCCTGAAGTTTCTGGAGCCGGTCAGTTTTTTCTGCATGACCCTCAAATACCGGATCTGCCATTACAGGGGCGTTCATTAATAAAAAAGCGGTTAATATAAATAAAGCTATTCCCTTTCTCATAACAGTATTATACATCATATAAAAAACATTGCTACATTTTTACAAATTTATATGATATAATAATACTTGAGCAAAATTTCTGAAAGAAAAAGGAGAAATTTCAATGGAACAAAAGCGCTGGTATGATATAGATCCTGTTGTCAGCCGAGCAATTGCAATGCTTGAAAAATCAGATGAAAATCTGCAAACGATCTGTGCTGAATATGTCATTGATAAGTTAAAGGATATAGACTTTAATATGTCTCTTGATGAACAATATAACTATATTCTCCGCAGATGGTACGATAAAAACATAAAAGTTTCACATGCAATGGAATATTTAAAACATGCACCTGATGAATTACGCCACGAACTTGCACTGGATATTATTGAATACATAGAAAAAAATACAGAAAAATAAATGCTTACCAGTAACAGCCGCCTTCGACCTTCTCTGCACCTTTCGGGCGTTCGCTTTCATCAGGGCGAATCCAGTAATCATTATATAAAGACCCCTCAAGCACACTATCCCAGCGCGAACCTTTTATACCAAAAAGAAGTTGAACTGCCCCTCCTCCGTGAATCGCTTGTCTACCAAGCGTTTTAACATATTGAGCCAGAAACATCCCATACGCACCGGCACCTATTATTGCTATATCAAAATCAATTTCTTTTATTTTTGATTTCATATCGTTTAACGCATCAAACCATGTTTCATAAGGCAGACCTTCCTTATTATCAGCAAGGCTCTGCACCGGCTTCATTGTAACAAGTTCAAATTCCGGCAGCGTCTCCGGATTTTCGAACAATTTTTCACGTTTTTTATATTGCTCCTGAATGGATTTCTCAAACGGGTGGATTACGAGAACTTTTTTACCGTGAAGTACACGCGACCACGGACGCTTAAACCAGATAGGGCAAATTGAGTTTAAATGCACAAGTTTAGCCGAATCTTTCAGATATCTGCGGCACATATCTTCTTCAAAAGGCCGAAACCAGCATCCGAGAATATCAATATCTCTTGTAATTGATATCATTTCGCAGGCAAACTTATTCAAATTATAATCATCAGTTGGGAAAAAACCTGATAGTGTTGACATTATATAACGTTGATTTTTACTATAACGAGAGAATCTATATCTATGTTCAAAAAATTGTCTTATCGTATTCAATTCCGTACTGCCAAACCTGCAAATTAAACACGGCTTACCGGAAATTAGTTGTTCATAAATCACATCCTGAGAATCCTCATGAAGGTAAATAAATTTATCTCCGTAATAAGCTTTAACCAACTGTGAATCTTCCCTGCCTCTTAAAACGTTAATCCACTTTTGAACAAACTTAATTCTTGCCATGTATCCTCCATACGATTACATGCATTATAACAAAAATATAAAAATTTTTACCAGTAAGCCATTGTCCCGTGTTCAAAAAGCTCGACTCCTTCCGGAGTTTCTTCTTTCGATGGCCTTGTCCAGTATTCATTGTAATAGTTTTTACCTAACCAGCTATCCCATCTGGAACCCTTTATTCCAAAAAGGAGCTGAGTTGCCCCCCCCATATGAATGGCTTTTTTACCAAGGCTTTTGACATATTGAGCAAGAAACATTCCATACGCACCGGCACCTATTATCGCTATATCAAAATTAATTTTCTTTATATCGGCTTTCATTGCAGCAAGTGCCTCAAACCAGGTTTTGTATTCTAAATATTTCTTTGCATGTCCTATTCCCTGAACAGGTATACATGTTATTAATTCAAATTCAGGCAAAACATCCGGATTTTTAAATAGTTTATCACGTTTTTCGTACTGCTTTTTGATAGTTTCATCAAACGGATTAATCACTAGAACCTTTTTACCTTCTAAAGCCTTTGACCACGGATTTTTATAACAAAACGGGTATGAAAAAGCATTAATATCCACAATATCAGCGTGCTGCAAATACAGGCCGACAACTTTACGTTCGTATCTCTCAGGGCGGCTCGCTAACACATCAACATCCTTTAAAATTTCAAATTGTTCACAAGCAAACCTTGTCATATTATAATCATCTATCGGAAAAAATCCTGCCGTATTTGAAAACAAATCTTTGTGCCATTTATTATATTTAGGATTACAGCCCTTCGCGTTCAACATCATACGCATTGTATCAAGCTCAAGAGTACCAAATCTGCAAATCATTTCAGGTTTATCCGATAATATATGATTGGCTACTATCTCATTAGCATCTTCTTGAGTATAAACAAATTTATTACCGGCAGTCAAGCTATTTACAACTTTATGCGGATCAATCAATTCGCGCTTGCCTCTATAAACATCTAAAAGATACTGAACACACTCAAATCTCATAAATAATAATTCCTTTTTTAAATATCATATAATAGAAAAATATAAAAATACACTATATTGATTAAAAATATAGCCAAATGTCTATATAATGTGTTAGATTTCTTAATATTTAGCCCGCAATAAAATTTTATTGTTTAATAAACATATGACAGATGAAATTAATCGTAAAGTAACGAATATATTTTCAAGACATAATAAAGACTTGCCGCCTGCAAGCAATGAAAAGGTTAAATTCTATGCAGGATTCAATTATGTCCGTATTGATAAAGATACAAACGGCAACAAATTTAATGCAGAACATCTTTTAAAATATGCTCAGGGCTGTCATTATATTGTAAGAGTTATGAGGGAATATAAAGGAGATACCGTTCTCTATAACTATGATGTTCCTAATAACGATTTGTTTAAATTTATAAAATCTTTTGAAGAAAATACTCTAGACGGGAAAATTATAGAAATTGAAAAATATTTTCCGGATGAATTAGCATAGCAGGAAGTTAAAATGGATTGTTTTTTTAGAGATTACCACGAAGCCTTATTTAAATGTAATAAGCCTTATCAGTATGTAGGCGGGGAATTCTTGTCTTTTAATAAAGATTTTGACAGTGCTAAGGTTCGGTTTGCCTTTGCATTCCCTGATAAATACGAAATCGGAATAAGCAACCTCGGAGTGCGCGTTCTGTATGGACTTGTAAACAACCAAAAAGATTACATGGCAGACAGGGTGTACGCCCCTGAACCTGATTTTCAACCAAAAGAACTATACGGGCTTGAAAGTAAAAGAAAAATTAAAGATTTTGATGCAGTAGGTTTTTCACTTCAATACGAAATGGCATACCCGACAGTATTAAAAATGCTTGATATGTCTGCAATACCATACAGAAATGATGAACGCACGGATAACGATCCGATAATAATAGCAGGCGGGCCATGTGCGTTTAATCCTCTGCCGCTTGCGGATTTTATCGATGTTTTTATGATAGGGGACGGAGAAGACAGTATAATTGAAGTTTGCGAAATCCTTGACAAGACCAAAGGCCTGCCACGTACAGAAAGAATTAAAGCGCTTTGCAAGGGAGAGAACTCAGGACGCTGGTCAAAACTTATGGGCGACTACGTAACAAAACGGATTGCGCAATTAACTTACGAAACAGCGTTAAAATCATATCCGATACCTTTTTCATCTTCGGTTCAGGATAGAGCAGTTGTGGAAATTCGCCGCGGCTGCGGAAGAATGTGCCGATTCTGCCAGCCGGGGCACGTAACCCTTCCTATCAGAGAGCGTTCTGCGGAGGATATTATTAAAATTGCAAAAGAACTTGTTAAAAATACCGGTTATGATGAATATTCGCTTCTGTCGCTTTCTTCCAATGATTACGCGAACATAAATGAAGTTATAAAAGAACTTGCAGTTGATTTTAATAAGAAAAAAATATCGGTTTCTTTGCCAAGCCAGCGCATAGATGGCTTTAACCTTGAACTTGCAAATCTTGTACAAAGCGTAAGAAAATCAACAATGACACTTGCGCCTGAAGCAGGAAGCCAGCGTCTTAGAGATGTGATTAAGAAAAATATAACGGAAGATATGATTTTAAATGCCGTTACAACATTATACGAAAACGGCTGGTCAAGGATTAAATTCTACTTCATCTGCGGACTTCCTACAGAAACATTGGAAGATATGGATGAAATGGCAGAACTTTTCAGAAAGATCAGACATCGCTGCCGTTTAATAAAAAAAGAAAAAGGGTTAACACACGGCATGGATTTGACCTGTACGCTTTCAATATTTGTACCGAAACCGTTTACACCGTTCCAGTGGTGCGGGCAAATGAACTTGGATAAAGTTACGGAACACATAAAATATTTAAAAGAACAAATTAAAACAATAAAAGGCGTAAAAATCAATTACCATGAAAAATACGTTTCACAAATTGAAGCAGCCCTAACACGCGGAGATGACAGCCTTTGCAAATACATAGAGGCACTATATAAAAAAGGCTGCTACCTTGATGCATGGGGAGAATATTTTGACAAAGATATCTGGTATGAAACCGCCGGCGAACTTGGAATTAACCTCGCAGAACTGGCTCAAAAAGAATACGATTTAGAAAAGCCGCTGCCGTGGGACTTTATAGACATCGGTGTCAACAAAGAATGGTTTAAAAATGAATACAAAGAAGCATTTAACGTCACGCCAGACTCTAAACATATAGTTCCTACCTGCCAGACAAAATGTGTAAATTGCGGTGTTTGCAAAAACCTGAAAACACATAAGGTTATGGATAAGTCTTTCAAAGCCAGCCCTCAGGCTCAGGCTGCTTTAAAAATAGAAAAAGAAGACCCTAAAACATGCAAACATTATGACAAACCTATATTCAAATACAGAATTAAACTTACAAAAACCGGAATTTTGAAATATTTTTCACATCTCGACTGGCAAAATACTTTTTTTAAAGCAATTGCAAGAACAGATTTGAATGTTGTGTTCTCCCAGGGCTTCAACCCTACAATGAAAATTTCAATGGGAATAGCCCTCCCTCTTTTTGCAGAAAGTATAACCGAACTGGTTGATATAGAACTGTTCGATGATATTACGCCTAATGAACTTAAACTAAAGTTGGAAAAAGTTCTTCCGCCGCAGTCGCAAATACTAAGTATTGTTAAAATTGATAAATCAGCTCCGGCTATTGATATAACTGCACAATGGGCAGAATATGAAATTAATTCCTCTGATAAAAATCTTTACGATTTTGACAAATTAAAGTATAATACAGACAGTGTTTTATCTTCCGAAGAAATTTTTATCGAGAAGAAAAACAAAAAAGGTTTAATCAAAAAAACAGACATCAAACCTGCAATTATGTCACACAGATATGAAGGTAACAGTCTGTTCATAGTACTAAAAACAGGTCAGGGAACCGGTGAAAATACCATTCCGGCATTGAGAGCAGATGCATTAATGAATGTAATCGCGCCGGATGTAACGTTTAATATTAAACGTACACGTTTTTTTGACAGAGATTTAAGAGAATTATAAGGATTTGAAAATGGCAAACAACAACAGAAATTTTAAAGAACAGCAACAGGGTAAAAAAATCGTTATTGCTGAAAGAGACAATATCGCAGCAGTTTTGGAAAACGGAAAAGTAACTGACTTTTTTATTCACAGAGGCGATGTTTTATTAGGTGACGTTTACCTTGCCACGGTAGATAATATTCTACCTAGTATAGACGCGGCATTTGTTAACGTCGGCACTGATAAAATGGGCTTTTTGCACGCTCAGGACGTTATGGGTAAAGGAACCTTAAAAGAAAAACTTAAACCAAAACAAAAATTGATTGTTCAGGTTGTAAAAGAACCTACAGGCCACAAAGGGCCTAGGGTTACAACGGAAATAAGCCTTCCGGGCAGGTTTCTTGTTCTTATGCCTTACGAACCGGGCGTAAGCGTAAGTAAAAAAATCGAAAATTCCAGAGAACGCGCAAGACTAAAAGCTATTATGAATTTAATTAAACCGGTAGGCGTCGGTGTAATCATAAGAACAGAAGCTGAAGGACAATCGGAAGCAGATATTCAGGAAGATTTGGAAATACTTCTCGAAAAATGGAACAATATTATCACTTCCGCAGAAACGCTCAACCCTCCTAATTTGATTTACAGAGATCAGGACTTGCTATATAGAGTTATACGTGAAGCCTGCACAGAAGATGTTAAAGAAATCGTTGTTGATACGGCTTTTGCATTAAGCAGAGTTCAAAACATTCTTCAGAACTGGCATATGAATAAAAATATCGAAGTAACCCTTTATAAAGGCACAGAACCGCTATTAATCGCGTATGATATTCATAAAGAAATTAAAGCAGCATTAAATGTTAAGGTGAATATGCCGTCGGGCGGGTATCTGTTTATACAGCAGACAGAAGCACTGACCGTCATTGACGTTAACAGCGGTAAATTCACAAGTTCATCCACTCAAGATGAAACGATTTTGAAAACAAATATCGAAGCTGTGCATGAAATTGCACGCCAGCTCCGCCTTAGAAATATAGGCGGAATGATTATCGTTGACTTTATTGATATGATGTCCCGTGCAGATAAACTTGCAATGCTTGAAGAACTTGAAATTGCGCTTGAACCGGATAAGGCCAAACCACAGGTCGGCCAGCTTTCGGATTTAGGTCTGGTAGAACTTACCCGCCACCGTCAGGGACAGTCTTTATCTGAAATATTTACTAAAAAATGTCCTCACTGTCAGGGCAGCGGCTGTTCGGTAATTGACTTCAATTTTGCAACTCCGACAGCAGAAGGTGAATATAGAGCGAAAGCAGCAAAATTAAAATTACCGGTAAATAACTTCAAGAAAAACAATAATAATAAACAAAACAATAAACCTCAGGTTGAAGAAACTCCTGCCGAAATTCAGGAACAAATTCCGACTCCTGAAATTCAGGTTGAAAACCCTTCAGTCATTGCCGTTCAAGAGGTTGAAAATACAGATAAAAAACGTAAAGGCAGAAAAACACGTTTTGACAAAAAGAAAACGGAACAGGTTGAAACACCTCTTGCTGTAACAGATGAAGTTCATACCGCAGAAACCGTTTTAAAAGTTAACGAAGAAATAAAACCGGAAATTGCAGAAGAAGTACTTGAAGCAAAATCTACAAAGACCGAAAAACCGCTGGAAGTACAGGCAGAAGCAGAACCTGTTGCAGAGCAGCCGGCAGCGACAGAGGAATCTGCGGAAACCCAATCGGCAGAACAGCCTTCTGAGGAAGAAGTAAAAGAGGAAAAACCTAAACGTACAAGAAGACCTAACAGAGGAACTTCTAAGCGTACAAGAACAAAGAAAACTAAAAGCGAGGAAAAAGTTGAAGCTGAAGAATCTTAGTTTAATTATTTTACTCGGTTTAATAATACTACTATCAACCCAGGCAGGTATATGTGCAGAAGAAATAGCGCAGCATGTACCTGCTGCGGCTGAAGCGATACCGTCAAAACAAGCGGCAGGAATAACACTTACCGCAACAAAATTTATTGTTACCATGCTGGGAGTTGTATTATCCTCCGTAATAATCTGGGCAGGTCTTTCTATTTATAACAAATTTTTTGTAAAAAGCAGTCTTAAAAACGGCGCATTACCTGAAGATACACTTAACACTCCTAAAACAATTCAAGAAGCTGTTACTTTCTTTGTAAAGAAAAACAAATTAAAATGAGGATTTATATGAAAAAACTTTCTGCTAGCGGTGCAATAGGCTTATTATTAACAATGCTCATCATCGCACTGCTATTTATTTTGATGATGCCGTCTATTAAAAACACCGGCACAACAAATCTGGAAACTTCGCCTATTAAGCATGAAAGCGTTGAAGATGAAGTTAATCAAAAACTTAACGAAATCCAAAATATGCGAAATCAGTCAATTAACCAAATTCAAAATGTTGAATACTAAACCTTTATTGGTGTATCAAGATTTTTAAACGCATTGTCTTCCTCAATAATTTTTATCATACTCTTTAAAATAGTATTGTAAGGAGTAGGTATACCGTGCTTTTTACCGAAATCAATTACAGTTCCTGCAAACATATCAACTTCTGTTCGTCTACCGGCCTCTACATCTTGGAGCATAGACGTTTTTCCCCATGGAATCATTGTGTGCAGATGTTCAAGAGTTTCTTCAATCATTGTATCAGTATTATGTATTCCCTCGGCTTTTGCAATGTCGCGGACTTCTTCCATTATTTTTACGGAAAAATCCATAAAATTCTTATTTCTCAACATTTCCCCGAATGTCATCTTTAAAATTGCAGTCGGCTGGTTTGCACAAACGTTAAGCATAAATTTAAGCCACATTGAACGTTTAATATCTTCCGGAATAGTATAATTTATGCCGATTTTGTCAAAATATTTTTTTACACGGATGACATTTTCGCTTAAATTATTTTCAGCACCGAATACGATATTATTTACATCGTCATGTGTAATAGAATTGCCGCTTCTGACAGAGCTATGACCTATAAAATATGAGTACAACAGTTTATCCTTTCCATACACAGCCGCAATAATATCCTCACTTGTTACACCATTTAAAAGAGATAAAATAACCGTATCTTGTTGTACGAAGTTTTTTATATTCTTTATAGCTTCGTCAAGCCCTGTAAACTTTGTTGCAATAATTATTAAATCAGCTTTAAAATTATTATCTTCCGGCAAAAGATAATTAAAATTTAATTGTACATCATTAAACGTAACAGGATTTTTTAAATACTTATCTTTTCTTGCCTCATCTACAAGAACTCTGAAATTTTCAGCATCATAACGCTGAATCTTATCTGCATAAATAGTTCCAATGGCACCAAGTCCGCATACTAATACTTTTTTAATTTCTTTCATAATCTTAATTTTAACACCAAAACCTTCCCGAAAAGTAAATCTGAATAAAATTTTTATATTCAAATTTTTCTTAACATTTGTAAACAAATTGTAAATTTCAATATACAAAAAAACTTTATAAAAATATATAGGTAGTGTGTCTATAAATTTTAGTGTGGAAAAGTAGTGGGAATAGAAATTTTAAAGCCGTTTAATACCGGCGGAATCAGTGCAAACAGAATAATAAATTATCCTAAACCCGCAGTAAGTTTCAACGGAACTCTTACATCGGACAGGTTTGAAAGCGATTCCGTAAACCGCTATACATCAGAATTTTATTTACGAAAAGCTATTCAATCAAACCCTAAAATTGCAAAAATCCTTGAAGAAGTAGATATTCCTGTAAAATTACACATGGAACAGCTAAATACCTTACTCCAAAACCATGCGTCAGATACAAAAAGAATTGCAATAGGAATTACGGAAAATTTGCCATTCTCCCTACAGAATAAAGTAAATATCAAGGCGGTTTCTGATGCCGCATATCTCCACGATGTCGGAAAAGCCCTCATACCCCCTGAAATCTTAAATAAAAACGGTAAATTAGACGCCGCAGAAACCGAAATCATGCACAGACACTCGATTCTCGGCTATGAACTCTTAAAAGACAGTAATATTGATAAAACGACTTTACATCTTATTAAAAACCATCATCAAAACGCTAAGAAAACAGGCTATCCTTTCGCAGATAAAAACTTTAATGCAGATTTAAATTTACAAATAGTCACAATGGCAGACAAATTCTCGGCTCTTACTGAAAAAAGACCATACAAAGAAGCTATGGATACAACCCGTGCACTTACCATAATTTACAAAGATGTAAAAGATGGGAAGCTTCATCCTTTTATTTTCAAGGCACTTGTTAATTTTGTAAATAAACAGGAGTTACAACCGCAAAAAACAATTTGACATCCTCTAAAAAATCATTAGTTTATATGATATCAGGGTAGTAGTTTAAACTTATAATAAGGATATCAGGACAAGGGTAGAGTAATTATGTTTTCAAAAATGATACAGAATTTACTGTCTTCAAGCGGAAAGTCTGCCGCAATGCAGCGTTATGCAGCATTGAGCAATCAGGTACGCAGCATTCAGGATCAAATCTACGGACCACAGCAGCCGGTCAGCCAGAACCCAATGGATACAATATACCCCGCCGGCAAAAAAAATGTACAATCATTTGAAAACATTCTTCAATCCACTGCAAAATCAGATTTTGGAAGCCTGCTCCTCGGACCTCAATCTATGAATGTAAAAGCTAATCTTCTTAAAAATACGTCTGCGCAAACATTCAGTAATGCAGTTAAAGAAATTAATGCAGCACAGTCTGCTCCAAATGTTTCAAAAAGCTCAGGAACATCTAAAACCCAGATTCTCAATATGATATCAAAAGTTTGTGAAAAGCATGGAGTTGATGAAAAACTTGTTAAAGCATTAATCAAACAGGAATCGGGGTTCAACGCAAAAGCAACCTCAAAAGTCGGGGCAATGGGGCTTATGCAGCTCATGCCGGCAACAGCAAAAGGCTTAGGTGTACAGGATGCCTATAATCCGCTTCAAAATGTTGACGGTGGCGTACGATATTTAAAATCAATGCTTAACAAATATAACGGTAATATTATACTTGCCCTTGCAGCCTATAATGCAGGTCCCGGAGCCGTTGACAAATATGACGGAGTTCCTCCATATCCGGAAACTCAAAATTATGTAAAGAATATCCTGGCTAACTATCTGTAACCTTTTTGCATTAATAAACAGTTTTTGATACAATAATTTTATAAATCTGTTTATTAAGGAAAGGGATATATGAAATTTTCATCATCATTTAAAGTGGGACTTTTAACTCTGATAGCTATAGTGCTGCTTTTAGGGATAGTTTTAAGAGTTAAAGGACGAGCATTGTCTTCGGCTGACAGAATTGAAATAAAATTTCAGGATGTAAACGGCATGCGTCCTGGTTCTGCTGTTCAAATGATGGGGCTTAGAGTCGGGCAGGTTGAAGAAATTACGCCTGTAATAAATGGTGAAAATAATTATGTAAAAGTAAAGTTCGTAATAACTGAACCTGATATCGAAATCCCGCCGGCCTCTCTGTTTAGTATCCAGCAATCCGGACTTATAGGTGAACTTTTCCTGGAAATCACTCCGCCTAAAACAAAAACTCTTTATATCCCTATGAATAATAAAGACATTTTATATAAAGACGATATGGTAGAAATGAAGTTAGATGATGCGTACCACGATGTAGGCGTGATTAAAAATATAGAAACCGTATCTACCGAAGCTATCCCACCGGCAGACAGAGAAAGAATAAAATCAAAATATGCCTACAAAATAGATTATATTGTTAATCTTCCCGGACTTATTCTTCCTGAATTTGTAAAAGGAAAAACAATATCACTTAAAGATGGCTCAAAAAAACTAAGAATATCAACTCTTGATGATACTGTATTACCATTTCCTCAGCAGGATTCAAAGTATACAATAATTGAACCTATGCGTATCGCAGACTTTATGGACTGGCAGTATAAAGCCGCAGAAACTTTGACCGAAACAAATCTAAAAATAAATCAACTGCTGTCAGATCAGACTATAGCAGATTTAAAAGCAACCGTTATAAATCTAAACGATATTACTGCGCAAGCATCTACAACAGTTGAAAAAGTAAACAAACTTCTCGATGATTCACGCGGAGATATTGATGAATTAATGGCATTAATGAATCAGGCAACATCAGACTTTAATAAATTATCCGAAAATATTAATAACATCGTTGGCGACCCGCAATTTAAGCAGTCTATTTATTCTGCCTCAAATTCAGTAGAACAGCTCGCCAATAACCTGAATAAAATAATGGGTAACGAACAGGAAGCCCAGCAGATGGCATCTGATATTCGTACAATCGCTCATAACATTAATGAAATCAGTGCATTTGTAAATTCAATGACAAAAGATACAACACTAAAACGTAAATTAACAATGACTGTAGATAATGCAAATAGTGCAATGGCACAAATTACAACATCTCTGGCTACAGTAAATCAGGTAACACCTGAAAATAAAACACAACTACAAACATTGCTGGAAGAAACATCTGCAACAGCCTGCAATTTAAGGAAATTCTCCGAAAAATTGAACAAGCGATTCCTTCTGTTCAGATTAATGTTCTAAATACTTCCGCTCAGCCGCTGCTACGGTATATATAGGAATTATGAAAAACTTAAAAACTGAAATTACCAAAATACATTACAAAAAAGAGGCAAAAGGAGCTCTTGTAAAAGTTCTGGAAATTGCCTCAATTTTTTACGGAATAGGAAGCGGATTAAAAAATCTGTTTTATGACAAAGGAATTATAAAACCTAAAAAAGTTAATGCCTGTGTTATTTCAGTAGGTAATATTACAACAGGAGGCGTAGGTAAAACTCCTGTTGTTGCAGAAATTGCAAAGTACCTTATCTCAAAAGGTGAAAAACCTGCCATAGTGTCGCGCGGATACGGCGGAAAACTTTCCAATAAACAAATAAATATTATTTCAGACGGCGAAAAAATTTATTATAATGCCATTCTTGCAGGAGACGAACCGTTCTGGCTTGCAGAAAACGCAAAGGGAACTGTAGTTGTAACATCAAAAAACCGATATGAAGCTGCAAAATACGCAATAGAAAAATTCGGCGTAACTCATATAATTCTTGATGATGGCTTCCAGCACAGAAAACTTTACCGAGATATTGATATTGTTTTGTCTGACAGTGAAAAAGGATTCGGCAACGAAAAATTATTGCCTGCCGGCCCGCTGAGAGAAGGCCCCGAAGCTTTTAAGCGTATTGATAAAATGATTATTGTCAGCAAAAATCTTGACCACTCCCGAGCGGAAAAAATAGCAAAAATTACGGCAAAACGGATGAAAATCCCTACTTTTGTCTGCAAAACAGAGCCTGATTATGTTTACAACATAAAAACAGGACAAAAGCTCCAGCCGGAGTCTGAAATTACAGCCATATGCGCAATAGGACAGCCCGGACAGTTTTTTGACTTTCTAAAAGATTACAAAATTAAAGAAATGATTTCGTTTGATGACCACCATCAATATGAATTAAAAGATATTCAGAAAATTAAAGGCAATATTGTTACAACTGAAAAAGATGCTGTTAAATTAAAAATTTTTGAAAACAATAATATATTTGCTTTAAAATTAAAAACAAATATTAAAGTCGAGGAACTTTTAAATGGCAAAACTGAAAAATAATGAACAAATTGATGAAATAGTAGACCTTTTAAAAAAAGCAGAACAACCGAGAAGCGAGTTTGTTCATCTTATGGATACATTTAATGACCCGTATCTTGTATTAATTTCTTGCATACTAAGTCTTCGCACAAACGACAAAACAACATACCCCGCAACCTTACGAATGCTTGAACTGGGCAGAACTCCCGCAGAATTTGCAGTATGTGATGTCAAAAAACTGGAAAAAGCAATATATCCGGTGGGATTCTATGCAAATAAAGCAAAACAAATAGTAGAATTATCAAAAAGACTGGTTGATGAGTATAATTCACAGGTTCCCGAATCTATAGATGAAATGATAAAATTCAACGGAGTAGGCAGAAAAACCGCCAACCTCGTGATGAGCAGAGGGTTCAATAAACCAGCGATATGCGTTGATGTACATGTACACAGAATTTTCAACCGTCTGGGCTATATAAAAACCAGAACACCTGAAGAAACAGAGTTTGCCTTAAGAGATAAGCTCCCTCTCAAGCACTGGATTGATATTAATACACTGCTGGTAACTCACGGTCAAAATGTCTGCAAACCAATCAACCCAAAGTGTGATATTTGTCCGATAAAAGATTATTGCAAAAAGTTAATATAAATAAATGTAATTAGCAAAAAAATATTATTTTCTGTTTTAATCAAAGACAGAACAAATAAATAGGATACAGGTGTACAATGAAAGTAAACAACATTATATCTCAAGTTCAAAAGAAAATTGATACTAAAAAAATTATTAACCGTCAGAATCTTATTAACCGTTTTGTAAATACCAAAGGTATGGATTCTTCTTCCGAAGCATACAGAGAAATTGAAAAGGCAAAAGGAACAATAGCAAATTATGCTCAAAAACACGCAGTAAGCGTAGATATTTTTGACCCATCCAAATCGATTTATTTAGATGAAACACAACAAACTCTCAAAAATTCATTAAAAAATAATTTAACAGTAAGGGTTTCCAATTTATTGAGCGATAAAACCAAAGAGGCAATTATACCTTCTGATGTTAACAAAACATATATTCATTCAAAAGCAAATTCAAGACTTCTGGCAAACCGAGAAACCGGAACTGATTACGTTTATACAAGCAGTACGTCGTCTGAAGACAGTTTCATCAGAATGTTATACAGGCATATTGCACAATTAACCTCGGAAGTAACAGCAAAAAAATCTTAAAAACTTGATTTTACACTCATAATGTGCAATAATTTCACTAAGATTGTAAAAGTTTTTGGGTTAAAGAAGATACAATCATAGTGTTATACATACTTTGGTTTGCAGACCGTAAGCAGCACGCAAACGGATTAAGCCGGTATCCAGGCAAATATTCGTAAATACGTAGCAAACCTTAGAAGCGAATAGGAGTTCGAGATGAGTGTAGAAAATCCGCACAAAATCGATACATCCAAATTGGACGAAATTATCAATTCTTATGAAGGTAAAAAATCCAATTTGATTGCGATTTTACAAAAAGTTCAGGAAGTTTACCGGTATCTGCCTGAAGAAGCCATGATTTATATCGGAACAAAAATAGAGGGGCTTTCACCGGCTACAGTATACGGTGTAGCTACTTTTTACGCACAATTTTCACTTGAGCCGAAAGGCAAATTTGAAATTAAAGTATGCGATGGTACAGCCTGCCACGTTAGAGGTTCAATGCCTGTTCTTAATGCGATTAAAGCCAGACTTGAGCTCAAAGACGGTCAGATGACAACGGATGACGGCCTGTTTTCACTTGAAACAGTAAGCTGCCTCGGAGCCTGTGGACTTGCACCTGTTGTAGTTATTAACGGTAAGGTTTATCCTCAAATGACTTCTGACGCAATCAAAATCGTTTTGGATACCCTTTTAAAAGAGGACAGATAATATGGAAAAAACAGCTTTGAATATTGATATAAAACAAGAGCAATTAAAAGCTCAAGAGGAAATTAAAAAACAGGGCCTCAGAGTTCTTGTTTGTGCAGGAACAGGCTGCGTTGCAAACGGCTCTATGAAAGTTATAGAAAAATTTGCAGAACTCGGAGCAGATGTATCGGTTCTGACAGATTACGATAAAATGACAATCGTTCCTACAGGCTGCCACGGCTTCTGCGAACAGGGCGTACTGGTTATAATTCCGGATAAAGATGTTACCTACGTAAAAGTAAAAGTAGAAGATGTTGAAGAAATCTACGAAAGCCATATAAAAAATAATAAGCCCGTAGAAAGACTTCTCTACACTGATCCTAAAACACATGAACATGTACATAAAAATGAAGATATTAATTTTTATGCAAAACAAACCAGAACCGCACTCGCAAATTGCGGACACATTAACGCTGAATGTATTGACGAAGCAATTGCGGTAAGAGGTTATGAGGCACTGGCAAATGTCATTGAGCAAAATAATCCTGATGCAGTTATTGAAGAAATAGAAAAATCAGGATTGCGCGGCAGAGGCGGAGGAGGCTTCCCTACCGGCAGAAAATGGAGATTTACTGCAGCAAATAAAGGAGGAAAGTCTTACGTTGTATGTAACGGTGACGAAGGCGACCCGGGTGCATTCATGGATAGAAGTATTATGGAAGGCGACCCGCATAAACTATTAGAAGGTATGGCTATAGCTGCTTTTGCAATAGGCGCAGATGAAGGCTATATTTATGTTCGTGCAGAATATCCGCTTGCTATTAAACGTCTGAGAAAAGCAATTGCAGATGCAGAAGAAAGACACTTCTTAGGTAAAAATATTATGGGAAGCGACTTCTCATTTACTTTACATATAAAAGAAGGAGCCGGAGCATTTGTTTGCGGTGAAGAAACCGCACTTATCGCTTCAATAGAAGGCGAACGAGGGATGCCGCGTCCAAAACCGCCGTTCCCTGCAAATAAAGGATTGTTCGGGCGTCCAACCTTGATTAACAACGTTGAAACTCTTGCTAATGTACCTGTTATCCTTCTAAAAGGTGCAGACTGGTTTGCCTCATTCGGGACAGAAACTTCAAAAGGTACAAAAACTTTTGCATTAACAGGTGAAGTTAATAACACAGGGTTAATTGAAGTTCCAATGGGTACAACTTTACGCGAAATCGTATTTGACATAGGCGGCGGAATTAGAGGCGGTAAAAAGTTCAAAGCCGTTCAAATAGGCGGTCCGTCCGGCGGATGTTTAACTGAAGAACATCTGGATCTTCCTATGGATTATGACAGCCTGATTAAAGCAGGAGCAATGGTCGGTTCAGGTGGTCTTGTTGTTATGGCCGAAGATACCTGTATCGTTGAAGTTGCAAGGTTCTTTATGAATTTTACCCAGCACGAAAGCTGCGGCAAATGCGTCCCTTGTCGTGAAGGTACCAAAAACATGCTTAAAATTTTAGAAAAAATCGTTGCAGGAAAAGGTGAAATGAAAGACCTTGACTTACTTGAAGAACTAGCTTTGTCTGTTAAAGAAGGTTCCTTGTGCGGTCTGGGTAAAACAGCTCCAAACCCTGTACTTTCAACTTTAAAATACTTTAGAGACGAATATATAGCTCATATCAAAGACAAAAAATGTCCGGCAGGCGTTTGTACGGCGATGAAGAAAATCGTTATTCAGCCTGAACTCTGCAAAGGCTGTACAAAATGTGCCAGGACATGTCCTGTCGGAGCTATTGAAGGTACAGTTAAACAGCCTCACCACATTAATCAAGAAAAATGTATTAAGTGTGAAGCTTGCTTAACCAACTGCCCGTTCAGAGCTATAGTATTAGAGTAATTATACCCAACCCTTAAACCTTTCCCCCTTGTGGGAGATAGAGTCCGTAAGGATGAATGAGGGGATAAACATAAGGAATAAAATTATGACAGATAAAAAAACATTATTCATTGACGGTAAAGAAGTTGAATTTACAGACGAGCCAAACCTGCTTGAAGTTATAAGAAAAGCCGGCATGAATGTTCCAACATTCTGCTACCGTCCTGATTTAACACAGTTCGGCGCATGCAGAATGTGTGTTGTGGAAGTCGAAGGCAGAGGGATTCAATCCTCTTGCACAATGCCCCCTGAAAATGGTTTAAAAATTCATTTGAATACAGAAAAAACAAGAAGAATCAGAAAAACTGTTCTTGAACTTCTTCTTGCAAACCACGATAAGGAATGCCTTACCTGCGAAAAATCAGGGAACTGTGAATTACAACAGTATGCCGAAGAATACGGAATCAGAAAAATCAGATATGCAGAAAAACAACCTGATGAATATCTTCCTATAGATGATAGTTCACCGTCTCTGGTAAGAGACCCTAACAAGTGTATACTGTGCGGAGCATGTGTTAGAGCCTGTGCAGAATTTCAAGGACATGCTGTTTTAGGATTTGCAAACCGCGGGTCAAAAACGGTTGTTCAGCCAATGAATGGCAGACCTCTCGGTCAGGTTGACTGCGTAAACTGCGGCCAGTGTGCAGCAGTCTGCCCAACAGGAGCATTAACTATAAAATCCGATATTGAAAAAGTCTGGAGTGAAATTACCAATAAAGAGAAAACCGTGGTTGTTCAAATGGCCCCTGCAACACGCGTTGCACTCGGCGAAATGTTCGGATTAAAACCGGGTGCCAACAGCATAGGCTTAATGAATGCAGCATTAAGAAAAATAGGGTTTGATAAAGTATTTGATACAAACTTTTCAGCAGACTTAACAATAATGGAAGAAGCAACCGAATTTTTGGAAAGATTAAAATCAGGCCAAAATCTCCCGCTATTCACTTCATGCTGTCCTGCCTGGGTAAAATACCTTGAAGACCAGCACCCTGATATGTTACACCATTTATCAAGCTGCAAATCTCCAATGTCTATGCTTTCTCCGGTTCTGGTTGACTTAGTACCGCAGAATCTTGGCATTGCAAGAGAAAACTTTGTTGTTGTTGCGATTATGCCTTGTACGGCAAAAAAATACGAATGCAAGCGTCCTGAACTCGCACGAAACGGAAGACCTGATACAGATTATGTATTAACAACGCAGGAACTCGGCAGAATGATAAAAGAAGCCGGTATAAACTTTAATGCACTGGAACCCGAAGACCATGATTCGCCTTTCGGTGAATATTCAGGTGCAGGAACAATCTTCGGAGCATCAGGCGGGGTTGCGGAAGCTGCTGTACGAACAGCTTACGAATTTGCAACAGGTGAACAGTTAAATGATGTTGACTTTAAACCGTTAAGAGGAACTGAGAATCGTTCAAGAGATGTCGAACTTGATTTGAAAGGAACTAAACTTGTAGTAAGAGTAGTTTCAACATTAAAAGAAGCTGAAAAATCAATTCAGGAAATCAAAGCCGGTAATGCTCCTTTCCAAATGCTTGAGGTAATGGCCTGCCCTGGCGGCTGTATCAACGGCGGAGGACAGCCAAGAAGCTGCGATGACAGCAAAATCAAAGGAGAACGCGCAGAAGGCCTGTATAAAGAAGATATTGAGCTTCCTTTACGCAAATCACACATGAATCCTTATATTCAGAAGCTTTATCAGGAATATCTTGAACATCCTAATTCCCATAAAGCGCATGAAATCCTGCATACCGTTTATAAAGACAAATTTGCAGGGTCTTATAAAGACATATAATCTAAAAGCTCCCGGTTAACAATCGGGAGCTTTTGTTTTATAAGTATTAAACAATTCTTTAAAACTACTTAACGACTTTAATAACTTCAGCAGTAATATCATCTCCGCCATAGAGAACTACACCTTTAGCCAAAACTATATTGTAGTTTTTAGCTTTAGCCTGTGTTTCAATTGTTTTTGAAATATTGGCATCAATAGCAGTCAATTTTGAAGTATATTCTTTTTCCAATTTATCTCTTTTTGCCATTAATTCTTTAGAATATTTATCTTCTAAAGCCTTTTTCTTCTTTTCATCAGAGACAGCAGCAACATCTTTTCTTGCTTTTTCAACATATTTTACAATTTCCGTAGCTTTAGTTTGTTGTTCTTTTTTCAAAGCCTTAACCTGAGCTGACGATGCAACAACTTTTGAAACATCAACAACGGCAACTTTATAGCTTGGCGGAACATCTGACATTGCAAAATTATTAACAGACATTCCAACAACAAATGCTGCAAGACCTAATGCTACCATACCGAATTTTTTCATTTTATCCTCCTTCGTAACTATTTAGTCCTATTGAGCTGCTGTACATTATTTTAATGATTTTTTATAAAAACCCTCATTTAAAAATGTGAACTTTTTATAAGCTTCTTTACAACACAATAGCAATCCTATATAATAATAACAAGTCAATTACCAATGTCGCTAATTTATAAATTTTTGTAAATATATCGCAATAAAAATTTAGATTAGGTTTTTATTTTAATATCTAAGTATGACAATGGAAATAAACTAAATATACAGTATAAACAGAAGGTGTATGATGGAAAAGAATCAAATGAATATTAATTTATCAAAGGCAATTCTCGGGTTGTGTGCCTGTTTTGCCCTTGCTATTCCTGCATCTGTTACCCCAGTATTTGCGGCACCTGACATTCCGATTTTAAATCAGATTCAAATGGAAAGCGGCGCAAATTATAAACACAATACAGATTCTTTGGAATTTAAACGAGACCAGCAATATCTTAACGAAGATTACAATAGATATGAACGTAGAAAAAACGCCGTAGAAAATCCCAGCAAAGAAAATCAGGTTATAAAAAACTATGATCCGAAAGGGTCTCTTATGCAGGCTCAGGTCGAGGATATTGATACAAAAGGTGTTTATGTAAATTCTGTAGAAGTTTCGCCTTCCGAAATTTTGACTAAAGAAGAAATTGATAATATAATCAGACCGATTATTGGTAAAAATGTATTTATTGGGGATATTACAAGTGTTGTAAATCAAATTAACCAATTATATGCTTCTAAAGGATTTGTTACAGCAAAAGCATTTTTGCCCGAACAAACTGTTACTAACGGCAATATATATATCGAACTTGTAGAAAGCCGCGTAGGTAATATTACAGTTCATCAGAATAAATATACAAGAGACAAATATATTACCGACAGATTACCTCAGAAAAAAGGGGATTTGTTTGATATTGTAGAACTTGAAAAAGATATTCTTGACTTCAACAGATATAATGAAGGCGTAAATCTTTCAGCAAACCTTAAAGCAGGTGAAGCTGACGGAACAACGGATATTGAAATTACGGCACACGAAAGCTTCCCGTTCCACGTCGTCGGTATCATGGATAATGCCGGCCGCTATACCACAGGTAATTTAAGAGGCGGGGCTATGATTTACGCTGACAGCCTTTTCCATAACAGAGATAAGTTATCCATAGGTTCTTATTTCAGCGGAGGCTCTGTCAGCCCGTTTGTTGATTACAATATTCCGGTTAACAGAAAAGATGGCCGTGTAGGGTTCTTGTTCTCATCCGGTCTTTCAAAAATCAGATACGGTGAGTTCTCAGACCTTGACTTGAGAAGTAAAGCTTATATGTATTCACTTTACTATAGCCAGCCGATTATCAGAAAACCGGGCTTTGAATTAAAAACTTACACTGCTTTAAATTATAAGCGTGCAAGAACAACAATGGGATTCTTGAACTACTTTGGAATAGATGATGAACTCGGTCTGGATCAGGTAACAAGCGTTGATGCAGCATTAAATTTACGTAAAGATACTAAATACGGTATTTGGTATTTAAATCAGGGCGTAAGTTACGCGGCACCAATTTTTGATAATGATTCTAACTATGTTAAAATTTCCGGCGGAGCTGTAAGATTACATGACTTCTCCCACGGATTTATCGGCCAAATGAGAGCAAATTATCAAGTTATACCAAATAACAAACATATCCCTTACATTGATCAATTTCAGGCAGGTGGTCTGGCAACAGTAAGAGGATACTCCGAAGGTCTTATGATTGGTAAGAACGGTTTCTACATAAGCAATGAACTTATGTTCCCTCTCTTACCTCGTGAAATCACAAGCCCTCGTTCTAAAGAAAAAATGTCATTTATAGGTAAATATATTAAAGGTGCGGTATTCGCTGACTTCGGGGGAGTTTTCCCTTCGACAGGTGAAGATTATTACGATAACAACTACTTTATGGCATCACTTGGTATGGGCTTAAGAGTTCAATTGCCTGGCGACTTAACAGGTCGTTTATACTGGGGTTATCCTTTGATTAACCACTCCTGGGAAAGTGACCACAAAATCGGACGTTTCCACTTTGAATTAACAATGGAACCTAACTTCGATGCCTTGTTAAGAAACAGAGCAACTGCAAAAGCGGTTAAAGCTCAACCGTTGCCTCCGGCAGAACCTGTTAATAACTACGACGACATCCGTCACTATGACTACTTCAATGATGGCGGCGGCGGCTCGCTGTAAAGACACAAAAGTAAACAATAACTTGAAAAATAACACCTTTGGTTTTAGACTAAGGGTGTTATTTTTGTTGGAGAGGATGAATGCCAAAAGGTTTATTTATAACAGCAACAGGTACTGATGTTGGAAAAACATTTGTCTCAGCAATTATTGTAAAAAAAATGCGAGAAATGGGATTTAACTGCGGGTATTTTAAACCTGCATTGAGCGGAGCAGAAATGAAGGATGGCAAAATAGTAGCCGGTGACTGTGAATATGTCTTAAAAACGGCAGGAATGACTGCTAATCCCTTAAATTTTGCATCTTATATATTCAAAACAGCGGTTTCTCCGCATCTGGCTGCTAAAATTGAAGGTGTTTCAATTAGCAAAGAAAAAATACTTGCAGATTTTGAAAAGAAAAAACAAGAGTTTGATTATATCGTTGTAGAAGGAGCTGGTGGAATTATTTGCCCTTTCAATTTAAAAGATGAAAAAATTATACTTCCTGATATTATAAAAATGCTGGGCCTTGACGTTATTGTTATCGCCAAGGCAGAATTAGGCTCAATTAATAGTGCTGTTCTCACCACAGATTATATAAAAAATGCCGGAATCGGGTTGAAAGGTATAATTCTCAACAAATATAACGAAAAAGATTTTATGCAGCGTGATAATAAATTACAGATAGAAAATTTAACAGGAGTAGAAGTTATTGCGCAGGTAAAAGAAAATGAAAAAGATTTTGAAATTGACAAAGATAAACTATTATCACTGTTTAAGGAGATATAAAAATGGAAGTTTGTGAAAATAAAGACTGGGCAAAAACAGATACAAAATATATATGGCATCCTTGTTCACAGATGAAAGATTATGAAGACTTGCCTCCTATTGTAATCGACCATGGCAAAGGGGTTTATCTTTACGATATAGACGGCAAACGCTATGTTGATGTAATAAGCTCATGGTGGTGCAATCTTCTCGGACACTGCAACCCTCATATTAATGACGAAATAAAAAAACAACTTAACTCTCTTGAACATGTTATTTTCGCAAATTTTACACATAAACAGGCAATACGACTCTGCGAAAGGCTTTCAAAAATACTGCCGGAAGGCCTGTGTAAATTTAACTTTACTGATAACGGCTCATCAGCAATAGAGGCAGCAATGAAAGTAAGTTTTCAATACCACCAGCAAACCGGGAACCCGCAAAAAACCAGGTTTATGGCACTTACAGAGGCATATCACGGAGAAACAATCGGAGCACTCTCCGTAGGCGATTGCGACCTTTATACAGAACTTTACAAGCCTATACTAATGGATATAGTAAGAATAGAAGGCCCTGACTGTTACAGATGTCCTTACGGAAAAGATAGAGACCACTGCACCTGCGAATGCGCTCAAAAAGCTGCCAATACCTTTAAAAAATATGGTAAAGAAACAGCGGCACTCCTTGTTGAACCGTTATTACAGGGGTCTGCCGGAATGAAAGTTTACCCGCCTTTATATTTGAAAAAATTAAGAGAATTTTGTGATGAATACAATGTTCATCTAATTGCAGATGAAATCGCAACCGGTTACGGAAGAACCGGAAAAATGTTTGCTTTTAATCATGCCGGAGTATCTCCGGATATTATGTGTCTTTCGAAGGGTTTAACAGGCGGATATATGCCATGCGCACTGTTTGTTACTACACAGAAAATTTATGATGCTTTTTATGATGAATATAACACCCATAAGGCATTTATGCACTCACATACATACAGCGGCAACCCTCTTGCATGCGCGGCGGCAAATGCTGTACTTGATATTCTGGAAGACGGGAATGTGCTGAAAAAAGCTAACCAAAATGCAGAATATTTCAACAAAATTATAAAAGAAAAGTTCGCCTCACATAAAAACGTGGGCGATATCAGACATATAGGATTAATAAATGCAATAGAACTTGTTAAAGATAAGCAGACAAAAGAACCGTTCGACTCAAAGCTCAGAACAGGATATCAAATATATAAAAAAGCACTGAACAAAGGCGTACTCCTACGACCGCTCGGAGATGTAATTTATTTCAACCCGCCGCTCATTATTGAAAAATCCGACATGGATTTCGTGACAGACGTAGCTCTTGAGTGCTTAAAAGAAGTTTTACCCGAATAAAGGCATAAACACCGTCCGCCTGTTGAACAAGCGTATATTAAACACTTTTTAAAGACCACACACTCTTAATTGGCGATAAAAAATTTGAAACAAATCAACACTTCAAATCGTCTGTATTTTTAAGGGATTATCCTTCTGTTGTTAATTCTTCCCAGATGCTTGGAACTACAATTAACGCAGTATAAACGATAAATCCGAATAGAATTAAGTTGATAGCTTCCATAAGAACTTCTCCTATAAGTCTACATGTAATATTATGCCCATGTTTGCTATCAATTTAACACTTTTTAACAAAATATTTAAAAAATTTTTCATATAATAAGAAGAAAGAGGAAAATATGGAAAAGAAACTAAAAGCATTATTTGACAATTTATGTTGTTCACAGTGTAAAACAGGCTTTGATGAAGATTCATTTATAATAAAAAGAGAAGAACCCGGTTTAACTGTTACCCATTTAGTGTGTAAAAACTGCGGTAAAAGTTTCGGAGTAGCATTCTTAGGTTTCTCCGGAATAGAAGTAAAGGACGAATCGCAGCTTGCCCTTGAAGTTCAGGAAGGCCCGGAACCAATCAGCTACGATGACGTGATTGACGCACACAGGTTTATCCGTGAGCTCGACGAACACTGGACTAAACATTTACCGAAATCTTAATTAAACAGTACTCCTGCAATAGCAGCCGACATATAACATGTTAAAGTACCGGCAATTAAAGCTCTAACCCCGAGTCTAGCCAGATTTTTGCGCTGGTTTGGAGCAAGTTCTCCGATACCGCCAAGCTGTATTGCAATAGAACCGAAATTTCCAAAACTACACAGTGCAAAACAGGTTATTAAATAACTTTTATCTGATAAAGCCTGCGGAAGATTTGTTAAATCAACATATGCAACCATTTCGTTTAATACAAGTTTTGTCCCCATAAGACTTCCTACTGTAGTAGCCTCATGCAACGGAACCCCCATAAAAAATGCAAATACTGCAAAAATTTTACCGAGAATCATTCTTAGCGATAATTGCGTCATATCAAATGAGGCAAAATTAATATGTAAATATTTAACAAATAAAATACCAAACCCTTTTAAAAACCAATCTATCATAGCAACAAGTGCTACCAGAGCCAAAATCATAGCAATAACATTAATAGCGACCTTCATCCCTTCTGATGCTCCTGCTGAAATAGCGTCAAAGACATTAATGTAAGGCCGTTTTCTTTTGCTGTAGGTAATTTTAAAATCCTCACTCGTTTCTGGAATATGAGTTTCTGGATACATAATCTTAGAAATTACCAGTGCCCCCGGTGCAGCCATGAAAGACGAAGCCAAAAGATAATGTGCAGGAATTCCAAGTCCGATATAAATCGGCATTGTAGCCATTGAAATACAAGCCATGCTTCCTGCCATAGAGGCTAACAGTTCAGAACGGGTCAGTTTTGCAAGATATGGTCTAATCATAATTTGTGCTGCAATCTGGCCTACAAAAGCACTGGCAACATTAGATAAGGCTTCAGCTCCGCTGACAGACATTAACTTATTCATGGCCTTTCCGAATAACGGAACTACCCTTTGCATGATTCCATAATAGTACAATATATTTACAAGAATCATCATAAAAATCAGAGAACAAATTAATTGCAATGCAAAAACATTTGCACCTAACCCCCATACAAGATTAAGTTTTTCATTATCAATTAAAGGCCCGAATACGAAAGCCCCTCCTTCCTTTGCAAAATCAAGAATTTTCTGGATAAACATGCCAACATTCATAAACAAAGCTCTGCCAAGCGGAACTTTAAATATAAAAACGGCAAGTGCAACCTGCAATAAAAAACCGGTTCCCACTGTTTTATAATTAATATGTTTTTTATTATTAGACATGAAATAACATATTAAAAAGATTAAAATAATACCCAAAATTCCAAATAATCTGTTCATTTTTATCCTTTTCGATAATCTGATTTTTACTGATAACGAGGCTGAAATCAACTCTCATGCCATATTAATTTTACTTTAAAGTAAAATAAAAAACTTTAATTATTGAAAAAAATTTACTTAATATTTCTTAATATTTAACCGGTTAACTGTTGAAAAAAAATATGTCAGCATTTTACTATAAAGGCAGAAGATAATTCTTTCTGCAGCATGGTTAATAGAAAAGGGGTATTAAATGCGTATTACTTCGGTCATACCGCAGGTTTATGCGGGGAATCTAAAAAGACAACAAACAACACAATTAACACACCAAAATCCTAACTTAATTAATGAAAAGCCGATAAATTCGTTGAATTTTGTAGCACCGGCTTATATTGAGCATCTAGCTCAAAGGGGGGGGGTAGGATTCGTAAATTTAACCTTCACCGGTGCAGATAAAAATATTAACCAGTTTGCTTCTTATTCACCCGAAAACAAACGTTATGGACTAAACTCATATAACTACGGCGGTCTCGGAGTTGTTGCTCAGGAAGCCCCGAATAACTGGCGTATCAAAGAAAAAGCCGACGTCAGAGACTTTTCACCTTATCATTCATACGGAACGACCAAAGGCGGAGTCATGGTCGCAGAAGTTACAAGAGATGAAAAGGGCAAAATAACAGAACGACACCTGCCGCAAAATAAATTCCATCAGGCTGCGCAAAACGAATCTCTAGAAGAGGTTGCCAAAAGGCTGAACTTAAAACCTGAAAATTTGGAATATGTTATTCAAATTGAACCTGATACAAAAGGTAAATCAGAGTTTGTTGTATTGAAAGATGCAAAAGCTTCAGGCTCTTTCAAACGTGCTTCAGATAATGCCGTTGATGAATTAAAAGAAATTAATTATAGATTCTTTGGAACAGATGAAATCAGCGACCCTGTTTTTATTGCACAAAAAAAGCTTGAAGCTAAAACAAGAGACGAAATTATTGAACCTCGCCTCGCTAAAATTAAAGAACAGATTGAAGCAACTTATCACTATGAACAAAAACTGAAAGAATTAAATGAAGCTGATAATCAAAGTTTCAATAAAGACCCTTATTCTTTTGAACCGAACCCTAAGATTACAGAGATTGAAGAAGAATATAACAAAAAAATAGCCGAAGGCATAAAATCTATTGAAAAAGAAGTAGATGATGAATTCTATAAAACACTTGAAACTCCGGAATATAAGGATAAACTTGCAAAAATAACCGAAACGGCAGCAGAAGCCGTACCGGAGCGAAATTATGTATATTTTGTACATACTGAAGATCTGGCAAGATTTGAAAATGCATACGGTATTGGAGCAAAAGGTACAGGAGCTTACGGTGCATACGGAACCTATGGAACCTACGGTACCTATGGAACTTACGGAACTGAGGGAAGCGAAGACGGCATAAAACACGTAAGTACAAACGTATTCTATGCAGATAATAACCGTGCATTTGTAGAAGGTCTGCCTAAATTAAACACCGCAGAACATGGCAATTTTAACCCTGCCAACCTGTGGCTGCATGACCGTCCGGCATTTATGATTATGCACCATATAGCAAATAAATCTGCCGCAGGAGATGAATATTATAACGGCGGAGTAAAAGCGCACAGCTCATTCCATAATCCGGGCAGAGACTATCAGGGCTGGATGAACAACCCGTTTGAATTCTTCCGCCTTGTTGCAAACGAACAGGACGTTGAAGAAATAAAAAATCACCCTCAGCTTAAAGAAATAAAATATATAGAGAAAAACTGGCATAAATTCGGCCCTAAAGATGGTGAAGAATTAACACCTGAGGCAAAATTCGTAAAAGAAATTTTTGATCCTTATTTCAAAAACTTTATGGACGATTTTAATACATATAATATTTCCATGACACCGGTTGCAGGTGTAAAAACAAACGGTAAAAATTTTACTGCCGGTACCGTATCAATGAACTACGGTAAAGAAATGAAAAATCCGGATACTCCTGATATTGCACTCGGTATGACCAAAAAACTTTCAGAAATCGAAACTCACGATATCACAAACGGAAGTACTCCTGCAAACCTTCAACTCGATAATCCAAAAGCTAACTTCCACAGAAAAGGGCATCCGAATCTGCTTACAAAATTAAAACGCGGATTTACAACATATAATTACGAATATGAATTAGATAAAGACGGTAAAATTGTTAAAGATAATATTGACGAAGTATTGAAGGCAAAAGAAAGCAATACCAAATGGTTATTAAATTTGATTGACCATGCTTATCAGGCAGGCGGACAAAGCGGAGTTACAAAGGTCTTTTGCAGTGACGCGCAGATAAGCAACGGCGCAACAGTTATCGGACACTTATCCGGCTTTAAAAAGGGCGATAATTTATTTATGGGCTGGGGGCGTCCGGATCCGCAGAAAAATTATCCGGCCTCAATAGGAGCAATTAAAGAATTTATTGAATTTTTAAAAGATAAAAATATTCCCGATGAATTAAAAACCCGTACAAAAGGTATTTTTGGCGCAGGAGTTTGGGACGCAAGTGCAGAAGAATATAAATGGATAAAAGACTTAATTGAAGTACAGCTTCCTAAAATTGATAACGGTAAATATGCCGGAAATATTATGTACGTTAATAACTTCTTCCCTAATAGGCTTGTAGGGTGCGCAACATGGACGTTGTTCTCATCCAGATTTGAACCGTGCGGTATAACGCCGCTTGAGTCTTTTGCGTCAGCCACACCTTGTATTTCAATAAATACTGGCGGGGCACCTGATTTTATTAATAAAATGAGAGGCCTGCTTACTAAACATCCGTATCTGTTGAAACGTGAAAGACTTGAAGAAATATTAGGTAAAAAACTTGATTTCAACGGAGATGCAGCACATGATGCAAAAGTTCTTGATGGTGCACGCTGGGAAAATGCTACATTTGAACTTAAAGATTGTATCATAATGGCAATGCAGTCTAATGATGAAGAATTCAAAAAAGCAATTCATGACCAGCTCAGTGAAGAATTAAAGAATCAGGAAGTAATCCCATACAAACAAATGGCTCAAAACGCAGGATTACAGCGTGATAAAATGGATTGGCACCAGAACACCGATTACAATAACGGAAAAACAGCAAATGAACGTTACATGAATGAAGTTTTTGAAAGAAATAAAGGCATAGAAGCCAGAAACAAAAATCCGATGAAGCGTTTTGTAGGAAAATTCGGAACTGCAACTGAAAAAATTGTAATTCAGGCAGAAGAAGCTGCCCAATCCGCTTCAACATCAAAAGTCGGAAAAATTGTAGCATTCAGCATTCTAGGTGCAGCAGCCATAGCTTCAGGCGGATACTACTTCTTCCAGAAACGCCAGAAAAAGCTCGGTTTTAACAAACCTGTTGAAGAAAAATCATTTACAAAAATCGGATAAGAAAAATTTAATAAAACCTATTGACAATTAATTTTGTTCTTGTTAAATTATTCTTACTGGGACTAGCCAAAAGGATAGCACCGGGGTGGGGCACAAAGCTCTGATTTTTAAATCTTAACAACCCCCAATATTAAAAAATTAAATAGCATTGCAAATAAAAAATTTGCGCTTGTAGCTCAGCAGGTAGAGCACTCCCCTTTTAAGGGATAGGTCGCGCGTTCGAATCGCGCCAAGCGCATATTTTTTTGCTTTATTTTCTTTGTCTTTATGATAAAATATATCCTAAGGAGTGGGAATATGCCGTTTGAATTTGAAAAACAAAAAATTGAGGATGTAATACTGGTTAAACCAAAAGTTTTTGGTGACAACCGCGGTTTTTTTATGGAATCTTATAAAAAATCTGATTTTTATGACAATGGTATTGCTGTAGAATTTAATCAAGATAACCATTCAAAATCAGTAAAAGGCGTTTTAAGAGGACTGCATTATCAGGAAGCACCTTATGGACAGGCAAAACTTGTAAGATGCGGCAGAGGCCGTATCTATGATGTTGCTGTTGATATTAGAAAAGATTCTAAAACATTTGGAGAATATGTTAAGGTCGAACTTTCGGAAGAAAATAAGCACATGCTCTATATACCGGAAGGCTTTGCACATGGTTTTGTTGTTCTTTCAGAAGAAGCAGAACTTTTGTATAAAGCTAGCGGGGAATATGCTCCTCAGGCTGATAGAGGGGTATTGTGGTGTGATAAAGATATAAATATTGATTGGGGAATAGATTTTGACCCGATATTATCTGAAAAAGACCAGAAACAACCTACATTAAAGGAGATTTTATGAATTTATTGGTAACAGGCGGTGCAGGCTTTATCGGAAGCTGTTTTGTCAGACATATTTTGAATAAGTATCCTGATTATAAGCTTATCAATATTGATGCACTTACATATTGCGGAAATCTTGAAAATTTAAAAGATGTTGAAAATAACCCTAATTATACATTTATTCACGGAAATATATGTGATAGAAAACTTGTAAGAGAATTAGTATCACAAGTAGACTGTATAGTTAACTTTGCTGCTGAATCCCATGTTGATAATTCAATCAAACATCCTGAAATCTTTATAGAAACAAATGTACAGGGTACATTAAATCTATTACAGGCAGCAAAAGAGATTGGCATTGAAAGGTATTTACAGGTTTCAACAGATGAAGTTTACGGAACACTTGGTAAAACTGGTTATTTTTATGAAACTACTCCGCTTGCTCCTAATAGTCCGTATTCAGCCAGTAAAGCCAGTGCTGATATGCTTGTAAGAGCTTATTATGAAACTTATAAACTTCCGGTACTTACTACAAGATGTTCTAATAATTATGGCCCGTATCAGTATCCGGAAAAACTTATTCCTTTCTTTATTTCTAAGCTTTTGAGAGGAGAGAAAGTTCCAGTATAT
>ERZ779843.372-NODE-372-length-68830-cov-10.746332_pt1 | contig 68830 bp, 75 predicted proteins | sample MGYA00511560_ERZ779843 | MGnify/ENA primary metagenome ERZ779843 (study PRJEB29588, sample SAMEA2158062) | human gut metagenome | biome: human gut; feature: human-associated habitat; material: faeces | place: Denmark | collected 2008/2010 ... | reverse complement strand
ACCCGCTTATAATGCCTCATAGGATAGGATAGGATAGGATAGGAGGGAGAAGTAGTGCTTGTGTTAAAGTTTAAATAAAAACGTGCCGATAGTGCATATATAAGGAAATAAAAGGTAAAGGAAATTTTAAAAGTTACGGGTGCACAAGTCACCCGTTTTTTTTGCAATAAAAAACTCCCGTTTACGGGAGTTTTTTGATTTAGTAATTTGCTATTGATTGTCCGTTTGTTATTTTTTGAAGAACTTCAATTGCTTTTTTCAACTGGACATCATCTTTATTTTTAACATTTTCTTCAGTAAGTTTTACTTCAATGTCAGGAGTGATACCTTTTTTATTAATATCTGTTCCGTTTGGAGTGAGATATTTTTGGATTGTTATATTAATCCCTGATTCGTAAGGGAGTTTGTTTATTTCCTGTACCAAACCTTTTCCGAAAGATTTTTCTCCGATAATAACGGCTCTGCCGTTATCTTTCATTGCACCGGAGAAGATTTCGCTGGCAGAAGCAGAACCTCCATTTATAAGAACGACAACAGGTTTTTGAGTAACACATCCTCTGGTAGCTCTCTGAGTTTCTTTATAACCATCTCTGTCCACGGTGCTGACAATTGTACCGCCGTCAAGGAACATATCGGAAATATAGATTGCGTTGCTTAAAAGTCCGCCCGGGTTTGCACGTAAATCTATGATAAATCCCTTTTTATTTGAACCTTGTTCCAGAATACTTTTGAACTCTGCTGCGGCATTTCTGCTTATAAAGGAGCTGAGTCTTATATAAGAAATATCTTCAGGTATTTTAATATTGTCAGGTACTTTTTGTGAAATAGATTTTACTTCAATTTCAGCACGTGTAATAGTGTAAAGTTTAGGTTCTACATCTTTACGTTTAATTAACAATTTAACGCTTGTGCCTTCTTTACCTCTTATTAAGTCGGCTGCCTGATCTACGGTGATACCTTTCGTACTTTTTCCGTCAATCTCAAGGATTTCATCATCGGCTTTCAAACCGGCTTTTTCTGCCGGAGTATCTTCAATTGGCGCGATGACAGTCAATTTACCTTCTTTTACTGCAATCTGAATCCCGATACCTTTTAGAGAACCTTTAATAGAACTTGTTTCTTCTGCAAACTCTTTAGGATCTAAAAATTTTGTGTAAGGGTCATTTAAGCTTGCAACCATAGTATTTATTGCGACGTAAGCGTCTTCATTTGTCATGATTTTATCATCATATTTATGCCGCCATTTCGACCAATCTTGAGAATTGTTTGTCTGGTCGACAAATTTAATATTAATCAGACGCCAGACCTGATCGTACAAATCTACAGGGCTGTATGCCATTACATTGTTGTGAATGATACAGCCGAATAATAAGATAAATGCACCTAAAAATATAAAACTTCTTCTCATAAATTTTCTCATTCTCTTAATTTTTCCTCCAAATTATCCCTAAATCCGATTTGAGCTCAATTGTTTCTTTTATAGATGTTTTTTTTGAAAAAAAGTTTCATAATTTCAAAAAAAATTTTTGCGAATTATTGGGACTGTTGTTAATTACATAATAACACAATCAGGAAAAATTTACAGTTATAAATCATTGTCGTATTTTGAATTATCAAAACCGTGGCATTTATGCTTGCCGTTCCATTCCAAACCCGTGCAATGACGGTAGTCCATATTATTTCTGAAAACTACCCAGCCTGCACACCCATATCCGTCACTTTGAAGTGTACAGCTTGTTTCAAACGGGTGAGTTGTATCAGCCTGACTTCCATAAGGCTGAATTCCATATTTTGTTATATAAAACTGAAAAATATCAAAACCGAACTGATTTGGCTGTTTACTTCCGTTTACGTCAACAATAAAAGTTGCGCAGACATTTTGTAATGCTTTTGAATCTCCGAAAACGCCTTTACAATCTTTATCATCTACGGTAAAAGCAATAGACATACCGTCAACTACGGCGAATGTTGCATACTCACCGCCCTCACCTGAGCCTATATTAGGGCCGGGTCTGTTATTTAACTGTCTGGTATTTGTATCAAGCCAAATTTCTCCGTTTATACCGCCCGGTTTTACCGTAAAATATGGGGAAAGAATCTGTTTAATATTTTCAGCACCGGTAGGGTCATTTTCTCCAATTAAGTCCCAGAATTCAGGAGTTCCGCGTTCTGCAACGGCTCTTGTGTAAGCCTGTGTCATTGTACTGTAGATTTTCTTTAACTTAGTGGTGTTTTCGCGTTCCCTGTGTTGGACAAGAAGTGTGGGCATTGTCATTGCTGCAACTATACCTATAACACCAAGTGTTATTAATACTTCTGCTAAAGTGAATCCTCGTTTATTTATCTTTCCCATATAAATCTCCACGTTGATATTGTATAATTATATCATATTTTGGATATCAGTTCAATACCGGATTATAATTTTTGTGTCAAAAGTGCATAAATGTCATTGAATACAACGAGAATCATCAGGGCAATAAGCAGCAAAAATCCTGCTGTTCCGATTTTATCAATAGTTTCTTCATTTAAAGGTTTTCCTCTTAACTTTTCTATAAGTAAAAACATCACATGTCCGCCATCCAGAGCCGGAATCGGAAGAAAGTTTACTATTGCAAGGTCTAACGAAATTATTGCTGTTAGAAGAAGGCCTGAGAAGAATCCGTTATGCTCGATAATATCCCCGCCGACTTTTGTAATTGCAACAATTCCATGTAGGTCTTTCAGAGGAATTTTGCCTGTAAATATCTGATAAAGACCGTAAAGAAGCATAGATGTTTGTTCCCACAGATAATTAATGCTTGTTTTAATTATTGCTTTCGGGCCTTTTGTCGGAATTACTATTTCTTTTATTTCCATCTGAATCCCCATTAAACCGTCTTTATTAGGGTAAATAGGTTTTAATTCCAGAATGTTTCCGTTTCTTAAAACTTCCATGTTAATTGGATGAACATTATCTGATACCGCATAAGACAGGTCGTTTAAAGTTAGAGTTCCGTCAGAAATTATGTAATTTTTATCATCAATTTTTTCTCTAATTTTAATTTGTTTTTCCGAAAGTTTTACTTCGGGGTCGTTGTATTTTTCGAGACCTTTTAAAACTTTATCGCTTAAAATTACAGCCTTTTCGTATTCCGGTGAAGGAAGTTTTATTAGAACATCTTTTGGAATAATTTCATCTTCTTCAAAGGTCTGGTTTAATTTACGTAGTTTTTCAAGATTTTTGTTGACTAAATCTTTATCAACTTTACCGTCATCCTCTTTGCTTAGCTGGGCAATTAAAATAGGTGCGGCTGTTGTGGTAACATTAATTCCATTAATTTTGAGAATTTTGTCACCTTTTTGCAAGCCTGATTGCCAGATTGAAGCTTCTTTGGGTGCAACGATATCTTTAACAAAAATATCATATTTTCCTGACGGCATATGTCCCCACAGTGCCGCCGTAAGAAAAACCAGTACAAATGCGCAAACAACGTTAGCGAATACTCCGGCAGAAACTACAACCAATCTTTGATAGATAGGTCTGTTCATAAATCTGTCCGGCGAATCTGCCGGCAGATTTAATTCTTTATCGTCATCGGGGAATGCTACATAACCGCCCAGAAGAAATGCGTGTACGAGAACTTTTACATCACCTACCTGTTTTTCCCATAATGTAGGCCCTATAGGAAGTCCGAAACCGAATCTTGCAACTTTCATTTTAAACATTTTTGCAGCTAAAAAGTGGCCTGCTTCGTGTACAAGAATTAGCACGCTCAGTAAAAGTATCATTATAATTATTGACATAAATTATCCCCGATTAATCTATCTTCTTGATAAATTATATCATAAAAAATCTAATTTTTGTGTAAATAGTCCATATCTCCATTGGACAGTATATAAGTTGAACATCCCCAACCTGTAGAATTTAAATCTACGCAGGGATCCGGATTTGGTGTTATCCGGTCTTTTTTTATATAAAAAGCAAAAACATCTTTACCAAATGTATTTGGTTGATTTTTTCCGTTAACATCTATCCATAACAGTCCACAGGTATTTTCTTTGCCGGGGATAATTCCATCTGATTCGGTGCAGTGAATATAGTGATTTCTGAGCCATAGATATGTACCATCGGCAAGTATCATTTTATAATGGTTACTATTATTATAATTACTCCATTTCCCTCCATTAAGGTATCTTATTTCTTTACTTGCAAGGCAGCCCGGGTTTGGGCCGCAATCTTTTGTGATTTTAAGGTATTTTTTGAAATATTCTGCAAACTCTATGCTTGATTGCTTGCTAAATGCATCTCCTGAATCGTAATATTCCCATGTATCAACTGTTCCATGTTCAGCTATTGCAAAATTAAGTGCCTGTGACATCATTGAATAAAATTTTTTTACCCGTGTGACGGTTGTTTTTTCCTGATATTTTCCGACAAGGACGGGCATTGTCATTGCTGCAACTATGCCTATTATTCCAAGTGTTATAAGGACTTCTGAAAGAGTAAATCCCGCATTTCTATAAGTTTGTTTTGTCATGTTTATGTACCCTAAATGTAATATACAAATTATTATATTGTTCCTTTATATATTTGTCAATAGGCGACAAAATAGGAGATTGCAAATGCAGAGGAAATTGGTGCCGAGCGGTACCGGATGGGAGCTTTATATGCCTAAAGATGTCTTAAAACTTCTTGGGATTAATCCGTCTGAGACCAGAGTGCTTTTTAAAATGGATAAAAATGTTCTTAAAATTATAAAAACAGGCTTTGATGTTAATAATCAAAACCTGTTGATAAAAAAGTTTAATAAAAGCGGTAACGGTTACGGGCTTTATATATCAAATTCAATTATACAATTTCTTGAGATTAACCCTGAAGTTGACGAGGTCAAGTATGTTATTGAAAATGATATTTTGAGTATTTCAAAAGCCCTACAGTAATTCTTTTAAGTAATTAGGTAATGCAAATCTTGCCATGTGATAATCTTTGTTATAGATTTTACAAGTTTTTGTAATTTCTGCACAGCGTTCTTCATCAATATATGATAAAGGTTGAACGCTTTCCGAGCAGAATGCCCAGGCCCAGTATCCGCCGGGATAGGTCGGAATATTCGATGTATAGGTCGAACAAATCGGGAATACTTTTTTCAGAAGGTTATACATTTTTTTGATTTCTTCTTTGTTTACAACAGGACTTTCCGATTGAGCTGCAACAATGCCGCCTTCCTTTAGTGAATTTTTCACATTGGTATAAAATTCTTCTGTAAATAAGCCTTCTCCCGGGCCCATAGGGTCTGTTGAATCAATCAGTACTATATCAAATTCATTTTTCTTATCTTTAATATATTCAATAGCATCTTTCACGAGAATTTCAACTTTCGGGTCGTCAAGCCCGCAGGATATTGTCGGAAGATATTTTTTGCAAGCGTCGATTACCATTCCGTCAATTTCGCAAAGTACAACACGCTCAACGGTTTTGTGTTTTAAAACTTCTCTCACGGTGCCGCCGTCGCCGCCGCCAATTACAAGAACGGATTTCGGACATTTATGATTCATCATCGGGATATGTGTAATCATTTCGTGGTAATGAAACTCATCCCCTTCGGTTGTCATCATCAAATCGTCAAGGGTTAAAACTCTTCCGAGTTTACTGTCTGTTTCAAAAATTTCTACTTTTTGAAAATCTGACTGTTCTGAAAAAAGAACCTTACCTGCCTTAATTGCCAGCCCAAAACCCGCAGGGGTAATTTCATGATAATATCCGTTTTCTATTCCGTTTTTCATTTATTATTCTCCTTATTAAACCGATGTCTGTTTTCCCATAACATGTATATGCAGGTGGAAAACTTCCTGCCCTGCTTCTTTACCTGTATTAATTTGTGTTCTGTAAGATTTTAAACCTGTGCGTTTTGCAGCTTCTTTCACACCCATCAACAGTTCGCCCATGAGGTTTTTGTCCTCAAGTTCATTTAGTGAAGCAACATGAACTCGCGGTACAACAAGCAAATGAACAGGAGCTTTCGGATTAATATCTTTAAAAACTACGAGATGTTCGTTTTCATAGACAAATTCTGTACCGAAATCGCCATTAATTATCTTACAAAAAATACAGTCGTTGCTCATAATTATCCCTCTCTTATGCTGATATGCAATTTTATAATGCTGAGTAAAAAAAATCAAGAATTCTGAAATAAAAATTACCAAATACTCCTATATTAACTTAGACCTAAAGGGGATTATTTGAAACGAAAAAAGAATTACAATTGCAATATAATCTGAACTGCACGACTCGCGCGGATGCGGGCAAGGATTCTGCTTTTCGGTCGGGTATCGAAAAGAATGAGGCAGAGACGAAAGATTAAAAAGTTTTTGGAGTATTTGGTATGTTAACCGGAAATAATTGTCACGATTGCAGCAGATACAATCGCTTGGAAATGAAAAATGTGAATAAAGATATCGTTGCATGGCTAGAGGAAATTGTAGAAGAAAACAACAGCCGTGTAGAACGTAAAGAATGGAAAAGTAAATATAACAGTTATGTTGTGTATGATTATGAGCCGTTTTGCACAGACGGATTTGAGATTAATCTTGTAATAACGTCTTATGATCAGGCTTATTTAAATTTTATAAAATATTTGTATGAAGAAAAAGTCAGTACAATTGAATATCTTAACAGTTGTATAGGACAATGATTGAGGCGGGGATTTACACCCCGCCTTATAACTATCTATTTTGGATATTTATAAATACCTTTCATAATTTGAATATTTTATTATAATTATTTTATGGACGATAAAATTTATAATATATTATCATCAATAGTTTGTACTAATTGTGAGATTACATCTTTAATTGATATTCTTGAAGAATACAGTTTAGATAAAGCAGCAGAATCCAAAATAGCAGCAGATATCTACAACTTGGTTAATGTTATTAAAGAAAAGCATATTAAATCGGTGAAAAAGTTAGGCACTTTGATTTAAACTGAGCTTCAACACCGTTTGCGCTTACGGGTTAAATAGATGTAGTAGATTGTCGTGAACCCCAGCTTTAATAAGTGCCGAATTATACCTCGTTATAGGTTTTGAAGTGCGTTTTGCAAACTTCTTTCAGCCTGTCTTTTCCGTACTTTGAGATAAATTCGCCGGCGCAGTCTTTCACCTGTGCTGCACAGCCTTTAGGAAAATTTATACCATATTGGCACTGCATATCCGCAATTTTATGTACGAAAGCCGCGCGTGCAAGAACAGAGGCTGCTGCTACTGCAATATCGCTTTCGCCTCGAACCATCTGATCCAGTTTTATTTCTCTGCCTTTTTTCATCAACGCATCTTGTATAAAGTGGTCGTTGCCGAATTTATCGGAAATTGCGTAGGTGCATTCGTGTTTTTCAAGAATGTTTTCTATTGTTCTGGCATGACCCCAGGCAAGAAGTTTATTCAAATTTTTTATATTTGCATAAAGTTCATTGTACTTTCCGTTGGAAATTGCTATGACTGAATGCGGGGCGTGTTCTTTAATTACAGGTTCCAGTGTGAGAATTTTTTTGTCTGTAATTTTTTTACTGTCTTTAATTCCGAGTTCGGCAAACAGTTTTGCTGACTTTTCATCCACAAGAACTCCTGCTATTACAAGAGGCCCGAAAAAGTCGCCTTTGCCTGATTCATCGACGCCGATATGTGTTATAAAGTTTTCCATTAATTTAAACTCTCCGGTATTGCCATAGGTATAGGTGTAGGTGCTTTTGCAGCAGGCTGGGGCTGCTGCTGGACAACAGGCTGAGGCGAAGGTTGTGAAACCGGACTTTGCTGCTGCTGTTGTTGCTGTCTAAAATTTTGTAAAACTTCTTTCGGCGTTGTAGCTTCGTTTTGCATTGGAACCTGTTCTGTATAATTATTATTAGTAGTTTCTGTAGTGGTGGTTTCATTTTCTTCTTTAGGTTCTTCTTTTATAACTTTAATGCTGCCCGGTTTTGCACGGAAAGCAGTAAGTTCTATCTCAGGATAATTGAAGTCAACATTTCCGTAAGGCTGGGTGGCAACTTTCATTACATCACGCCAGATTAAAGCCGGCACTGTACCGCCCTGAATTGAACGCATAACAGAATTGTCGTCATTTCCGACCCAAACACCTGTAACAACATTTGGAGTATAACCCACAAAGCTTGCATCTTTATAGTCGTCGGTAGTACCTGTTTTTCCTGCGGCAGGTTTGCCGATACGGGCTGCTGCGCCGGTGCCGTGTTCAATTACTGTTTTTAGCATAGCAGTCATTTCGGCGGCAGTTTTAAGGCTTAATTGTCTTGATACTTTTGTTTTTGGAGCTCTGTAAACCACTTTGCCGCGTGATGTTTCAATTCTTTCTATTGCGTAAGGCTGGACAACATAACCACCATTAGCGAATGCGCCGTAAGCTCGTGTAAGTTCAAAGAGTTTTACCCCATTTGAGCCGAGTGCAATTGTATAATCATATTCGAGCGGGGTTGTGATTCCTAGAACTCTTGCAACCTGAATTACGGCACGTATACCGACTTCCTGAATAAGTCTTACCGCACAGACGTTTGATGATACCATAAGAGCTGAATATACAGGGATTTCTCCTCTGTATTTTGAGGCGTAATTTCTCGGAGCCCAGTCACCGATTTTAATCGGAGCGTCTTCAATCATATCATTTGGTGAAATGCCTTTTTCCATAGCAGCAGCATAAACGAACGGTTTGAAAGCTGAACCTGAAGGTCTTATAGCCTGAACGCGGTCATATTGTGTTTGAGTATAATCTTTACCTCCGGCATAGGCCAGAATTTTGCCGTCTATAGGGGAGAATGAGAATACTGCTGCCTGATGGTTAGGTTTTGTGAGGCCGTAGTTTCTCATATTTTTCAGGATTGCTTCGTTAACTGCAACCTGTGTTTTATAATCAATTGTTGTTACAACTTTGTAACCGCCCTGAGAAATATCTGTTTCATCGAAGCCTAATTTTTCAAGTTCTTTCAAAACATAATCGCAGAAATATGGGGCTTTGTTTGTTGTATAGAAACGCGGAACCGATGTTAATTTAACTTTAGCTTCTTTTGCTTCTTCATACTGTTCTCTGGTGATGTATTTCATTTTATACATACGTCCGAGCACCTGATTACGTCTTTTTACTGCAAGTTCCATATTGTTAAACGGTGAATAAACACTCGGAGCCTGAGGCAAGCCTGCAATAAGTGCTAGTTCAGGCAGGGTGCAGTCTTTGAGTTTTTTGTTAAAATAAATCTCTGCTGCTGCTTCAACTCCGTAAGCACCTGAGCCTAAATAGACATTATTCATATACATTTCCAGAATTTTATCTTTGGATATAGTTTTTTCGATTCTGGCGGCTACAACCAGTTCTCTTATTTTTCTGTCAAATGTTCTTTCATTAGATAGAAATAAAATTCTTGCGAGCTGCTGTGTTATGGTGCTTGCACCCTGAACGACGCGTCCTGCAAGAATATTTTGAACAGTTGAGCGGGCAAGACCTGTTATGTCATAGCCCTTGTGGTTATAGAAATTTTTATCCTCTGTTGCAATTAGTGCATTTATGAAATCTTCAGGTACATCTTTTATATCAATTTTTGAAAAAGTATAAGCCGTGAAAGTTTTTATTATTTCACCGTCAGAAGAATAGAACTTTGTAACAATATTAGGTTTAAAATCTTCGAGATTTTTAATAGGTGAAAGAGAAGATAAATAAAGGTTAAATGCCACACCTGCGGCTAAAACGCATGCAGCACCGAATATTACAAGATTTCTTAAATCAGCCATTATCCCCACATCTTTTTTAGAAATATTTTTTTTTGCCAGATTTTTGGCAGACATGTGTTTTTCGGTTCTTCTTATCCTAACCATTTATTTTCCCTCATTTTTTTGTAACCCTAAGATAACATTCAGGATATTACCAGAATATTTTATTATAAACTGATAATATTAGCAAATTCTTTATGATATTATTATATTATGTTTGATTTTTTCTGTTCAGTTATAAATGAAATCAGGTCATATTTCGTACCGGAACAGATTGTGTACGATGTTACGGGAGAATGTAAAAAGTGCGGAAAATGCTGTAATTATATGTACAGTGTTGACACATATACTGAAAAAGAGTTCAAGATAATGCAGTTTCTATTTCCGACTTACAGAAGGTTTTATATAAAGGGTAAGGATGATGAGGGTAATCTTATTTTTGCCTGTAAACTTGTAACCCCTGAAGGTTTATGTTCGGATTACAAACACAGACCCCGTATGTGCAGAAATTATCCGGCAAAAAGAGTTGCCTATAAAGCAGAGCTTCATGAGGGCTGCGGTTATAAGGTCAATATAAAAACATTTGAAGATTACTTGAAAAAAGACACAAACTAGTTTACAATCAGTAAAAAGGAGGAGTAGTATGAAAAACATTGATATGAGTCGATTAGCGGGGGGGGGGGCATCCACAATTTAAGCTATCCCAAATTATTCGGGAAGTCGAAAACACATGGTTTTCCCTCTCCAAACGGTATGGAATGCTCTGTCGAAAATTTGGGTTTACGCTAGCTGAAGTTCTGATAACGCTAGGCATAATAGGGATAGTAGCAGCAATGACGTTACCGCCGCTTGTGCAAAAACAGCAGGAAAAAGTAACAGTTGCAAGAGTAAAAAAAGCATATTCAATATTACAGCAGGCATTTATGATGGCTGTTCAAAAAGACGGACCCCCTGATCTTTGGGGTGTTACTGAAATGTATGAACCAGAAAGCCATATTATAACTGCAAGGAAATTCATGCCATATATAAAAGTTTTGACAGATTGTACCGGTATGAAATCACATGAAGTGTATAAAAAGTGTACAAAAAGTTTTTCTGATAATGCAAGTTATGCGAGTTTTAGGATTGCGGACGGAACAACTGTTATTGTTAGACAGTGGAACGGGAAGTGTAATGGCCGTTATGGAAACACTAAAGGTTTAAAAAATGTATGTGGACAGATTATGATAGATACTAACGGCACAGGAAGACCTGATTATCTGGGACAAGATATTTTTAGTTTTTATCTGACAAAGCAGGGACTATATCCGAGTGGTACGGAATTTGACCGTATATCAATAAAAACACACTGTAAAAGGTCTGTTGCATGGAATCAAATCATAGATAGTTATGCTAACGGAATGGGTTGTACTGCGTGGGTGCTTTATAATGAGAACATGAACTACCTTCACTGTGACGTTGATTGGGAAAACGATAAAAAATCTTGTAGGAAATAGAGAGTATTTTTTATGATATAATTTAATGAAAGAGGAGGGTAAATATGATTAATCAGGCAAAACAGGAACTTGAAAAACTTTTGAAGGGAAATGAAAATTTCGTTAACGGTAACCCGCAGGCAGTTACCAAAAGTCTGGAAACTTTACAGAAATTTGAAAAATATCAGGCTCCGTTTGCGGTTGTTCTTACCTGCTCTGACTCGAGAGTAGTACCTGAGATTATTTTTGACTGCGGTATAGGAGAACTCTTTGTCGTAAGGGTTGCAGGTATGACGACAGGGCCTAACGTTGTTGAAAGTCTTGAATATGCCGTTAAAAAATTGCATGTCCCGCTTTTAATGCTTCTCGGACACGATGACTGCGGTGTTATGAAATTTGCAGGCGAAAACTACCCGAACGTAACTGAAAATTTCAAAGCTTTTGCAAAATGTGTATACCCTGTCATTGAAAATTACGGCCCCTCTGTTTGCAGTACGGAATTTGCTAAAAAACACACTCTCTGGGTTGAAAAATTTCTCCTAGAACACTCAAACATTATTAAAGATGCAGTTAATAATAACCAACTCTATATTGCAAAATGTCACTTTAACCATGCAACAGGAAAAGTTGAAACAATTGATTAAAATTTTTCCTGTGCTAAACTAAAAGCGTAATCAAGAAAAGAGAGGTTAATTATGATTAGCGAAAAAATGGAAAAGGCTTTTAACAACCAGATTAATGCAGAACTATATTCTGAATATCTTTATTTATCAATGCAATCTTACTTTGAAACTTTAAATCTTAAAGGTTTTGTAAACTGGATGACAGTTCAAGTTCAGGAAGAACACGCTCATGCTATGGGTATGTTTAATTATGTTCATGAACGCGGCGGAAAGGTTGAACTTGAAGCTATTGAAAAACCGGAAACTTCCTGGAATTCTCCGTTAGAAGTGTTTGAACACGTTTTAAAACATGAAGAACTTGTAACTTCAAAAATTAATGCTTTAATGGATGTAGCGGAAGAAGTTAAAGACCGTGCAGCTTTATCATTCCTCGACTGGTACCTTAAAGAACAGGTTGAAGAAGAATCAAGTGTAGGCGGTGTTCTTGCTACTTTGAAACTTATCGGTGACGATAAAAAAGCATTGTTAATGCTTGATAAAGAATTGGCTGCAAGAACATTTGTTGCGCCTGTTATCGGTTAATTTTACTCTATTAAATAAATTGCAAAAAAGCTCCGATAGTTTTTCGGAGCTTTTTTTGTTAAAAATTTTGTAACGTTGTTGCCTTGAAATTTATAATGGGTTAAAATATTATTAAATTTGATTGGGGAGGAAAATAATTCTATGCCGGAATTAGCAAGAAAATACGAGAGACGCGACCGTTATTATTACGGAAACATATATAATGATGCGCCTGTGAGGCATATAAACCGGCAGGGGAACCCTTTTGCCGCACCTTACCCGCAATCTGTCCAAACTCATCAACGCGTGTTAAGACAAAAACCTAAAGTTAATCAAAAAAAAGTTAACCGTTATAACTTAATTCACAAATGTATTTCTGTTGCCGTGATGGTGGCTATCGGATGTACATTTCTGCCTTTCAGTTTTAACCGTGTCACAAAATCAATGTTTTTTAAATCACCATACCCTGAAATAAAGTCGGATTATGAGAATATAGGTTTTCCTACAACAAATTATCTGAGCAATCATTTGTTCAACAATATTCCTCAACTCAGAGGAGCCGAACAAAGAAAACCGCTTATGACTCCATTGACAGAGAATGCGCATATTGTCGGTATTGAAAATGGAATTAAGAATTTAATGGCTCAATACCCGACAATCCAGCCGTCTGTTTTTGTATGGGATTACGAAACAGGTCACTTTGCTGATATTAATGCTTCCGAACAATATTCTGCCGCAAGTATTATTAAGATTCCTGTCCTTTTGCAGTTATTCCGTTCTATAGAAGCAAAACAGGTTTCTTTATACGATGAAATGACTTTGACAAATTATTACCGTGCAGAAGGTTCAGGCGGATTGCAGTTTAAAGCCGAAAATTCAAAATATACGCTTGATGATTTAGCGCGTGTAATGATTACGGATTCCGACAATTCCGCTACTAATATGATTATGTCAAAAATCGGCTCAATGACCGATGTGAATCAGGGTATCAGAGAGTGGGGATTGAAACATACTCATGTAAAAACCTGGCTTCCGGATCTGGCGGGTACAAACCATACAACCGCGAGAGATTTAGCAACTATGCTTTATAACATAGAAAATCCGGAATTCTTAAGCATGTCATCCCGCGAGAAGATTTTCGATTACATGGGTCACGTTAAAAATAACAGACTTATTCAGGCAGGCCTTGGGCCCGGGGCTTCTTTCCTTCACAAAACCGGCGATATCGGTAAAATGCTCGGTGATGCAGGAATTGTTTATACTCCAAACGGTAAAAAATATATTGTAGTAATCCTTGCTAATCGTCCTTATAATTCTGTTGCGGGAAAAGATTTTATTGTCCACGCTTCCGAAATAATTTATAATTATATGGTGAAATAATGCTGGCGGATATTCTGGACGGCAAATGTTTTAAGCTCGTATGCGGAGCCGGAAATGAAGATGCTGCCGAAGTTGAAAAGCTTGTTGCATTATATTCTGCTGCCGGATGCAGATTTTTTGATTTGTCCGCAAAGCCTGCAATTGTTGATGCTGCCAAAAGGGCATTGAGCGGAAAAGAAGCATATTTATGTGTAAGTGTAGGAATTAAAGGCGATCCGCACGTTAATAAAGCCCGAATTGATTACGAAAAATGTGTTGGCTGCGGAAAGTGTTCCGAAATTTGTCCGCAAGGTGCAATTAAATACCATAAAGTTAAATCAATCCGCCGCTTGGTTGCTCGCAATAAACGGGTCTACGGCTCTGCTCGCCTTGCCGTCCGGCAAGTCAACGCCAGCCTTTGCCCTCTGCTCGCAATCCGCTGCATAGGCTGCGGTAAGTGTGAAAAAGTTTGTTCAAAAGATGCAATCTCTTATGTTCCTCAGGAAGTTGATCTGAAAGAGATTCTGCCTCCTTTGATTGCCAGAGGAATTGATTGTATAGAACTCCATGCTATGAACGATAATGATAACGAAATAGCTGAAAAGTGGTCTTATATAAATGAAATTTTTGATGGAATGTTGAGTGTATGCACTGCACGTGGAAAACTGAGCGATGAAAAAATGGTTTTGCGTATAAAAGAAATGACCGCCGGACGCGCGCCTTATACAACAATAATTCAGGCAGACGGATTTCCGATGAGCGGCTCTCAGGATGATTACAAAACAACTCTGCAAGCTGTTGCAACTGCCGAACTTGTTCAGAATGAAAATATTCCTGTCTACATAATGCTTTCGGGCGGGACAAATTCCAAAACGGCAGAGCTGGCAAAACTTTGCGGAATAAATTACCACGGAATAGCTGTCGGAACTTTTGCACGGAAAATTGTCAAAAAATATATTGAGCGCGAGGATTTTCTGACGAATGAGAGAATTTTTAACGAAGCATTGGAAATTGCAAAAAAACTCGTAAATTCTGTGGTATAATTTTTTTATGACAAAGATATTGGATTGCACAATCAGAGACGGCGGACATCTTACGGAGTGGAATTTTTCTGAGGAGTGCGTACGGGCAACTTTCAAGGCGGCACAACTCAGCGGGCTTGATTTTTTTGAAATCGGTTACAGAAACCACGGTTCCGGTATGTTTGCACGGTGTACAGATACTGATTTGCGCAGGGTTATTCTGTCCAAATTTTCCTTAAAGCTTGTTGTAATGGTGAATGCACGGGAATTTTTGCCGGAAAATTTCGGCAGCGGGGATTATGCCGATTTCGTCAGAGTTGCCTGCCATCCTCATGAAATCAGTCAGGGAGTTGAAATATGCAAAATCCTTATTGATAAAGGATATGAAACTATGCTTCATCTTATGGATGCTTCGAATATTACGGATGAACAGTTTAATGCGTTGAAAAATTACGATAAAAATAATTTAATTTATTTTGCCGACAGTTACGGGACGCTTTTGCCGGATGACATACGCGGGTGTTTTGAACTTCTGCACTCAAAAGGCTTTGAAAAAATAGGTTTTCACGGACATAATAACAAACAGCTTGCATTTATTAATACTTTAACGGCAATTGAATGCGGGGCGTATTCCGTGGACGTGACGGCTTACGGAATGGGCAGAGGTGCCGGAAACACTCCCGCCGAATTACTTCTCAATCATCTGGGACGTGACTCTGGCCCGTATATTCAACTCATTGAAACATATTATCTCGATTTATATAAAAAAACTCCGTGGGGTTATTTATTAAAAAATTTTGCAAACAACGTGTAAATTTTCAAAGTACCTAAATCAGGTGTTTAAATGATTGCAATTATCCGGCAAGAGGATATTATAATAAAAATGAGGTGAAATATGGAATTATCCGAACACGTCCAATATATTATACATTCAGCAAAAACAATAGTTTATGCACGGGATTATAATGCTGTTGAGCCTGAACATATAATGCTTGCTTTATTTATGGATGAAAACGATTTGCCGAAAATAATTCTTGAGAAAATCGGTCTGGATAACCCGCGCTTAATACGGGATTTTAGTGCGAATATTCCAAAACGAAACGGCCATAAACCTCAAAGAAGTCAGGATCCTCCGCTTTCAAAAAATACAATAACCCTTATTGAAACAGCAGAAAAAGAAGGTCTTGTATATGGAGACAGAGTCGTAAGCATAGAACATTTATTTCTCGCTCTGTTTAAAACCCAGTGCGCTGTTATGGACTATGTGTTTAAACAATACAGTATAAATCAGAAAGAACTTTATGGCAGGATGAAAGATGTCATAGACGGCATGACTACTGTTGATATAGTTGACGGCAAAGTTGTAGAGCCGGCTTCTAAACCTCAGACTGTCGGGTCGCAGACTGATGTTAAAAAAGACGCCAATAAAGAAGAAAATCCGCTTGAAAAATATACAACAGACTTAACAGCCGTAGCAGCTCAGAGTAAACTAGACCCTGTGATAGGGAGAGATGATGAAATAAGGCGTGTAATACAAATTCTCAACCGTCGTTCCAAAAACAATCCTGTTATTGTCGGTGAACCCGGTGTCGGTAAAACCGCAGTAATAGAAGGTTTGGCGCAGAGAATTATAAAAGGTGATGTTCCGGAAAGTTTAAAAAATGATAAAATTCTTTCGCTTGATTTAGGTGCGCTTCTTGCAGGTGCTTCATACCGCGGGGAATTTGAAGAACGCTTGAAAAGCGTTTTAAAAGCTATTGAAGAGAAAACAGATGACTTAATGCTTTTTATTGATGAAATTCATACAATAATGGGAATGGGCGGCTCTGACGGGTCGGTTGATGCCGGAAATCTTTTAAAACCTATGCTTGCTCGTGGAATGATACGTGTGATAGGTGCGACGACTCTTGACGAATACAAAAAATATATTGAAAAAGACAAAGCCCTCGAACGCCGTTTTCAACCGGTAATTGTAGATGAACCTTCTGTTGAAACCACAATAAGTATTCTAAGAGGCCTGAAAAATAAATACGAAGTGTTTCATGGGATAAAAATTCTTGATGAAGCAATAGTTCAGGCAGTAAAACTTTCTCACAGATATATTCCCGACAGGTTCCTTCCCGATAAAGCAATAGATTTGATTGATGAAGCTGCTTCATCGTTAAGAATTAATATTGATACAATGCCCGAGGATATTGATATTTTTACGCGTGAGAAATTTCAGCTTGAAATCGAAAGAAATACTCTTCAGGAAGAAAAATCAAAAGAAGCTGATAATAAAATCGTTAGAATCAACAAAAAAATAGACACACTTGAACAGAAAATCAATAAACTGCGCGATCAGTGGCAGCAGGAAAAGAAAGTTATAAATTCTGCAACAACAGTTAAGAAAAATCTTGAAATTTTAAAATCACAGTTGGAAATAGCCCAGAAGAAAGGACAGGTCACAACTACCCTTGAAGAAAAGTATAAACAAATGCTTTCAATGGAGCAAAAATTAAAAGAATTACAGTCCGATAAATCAAAAAAACATCTGATAAAAGAATATCTTGACGGCGACGATATTTCAAACATAGTTGCAAAATGGACGGGAATTCCTACAACACGTCTTGTGGAAGATGAGTCTAAAAAGTTACTGCAAATGGAAAATTTTATTCACGAACGTCTGATAGGACAGGAGGAGGCAGTAAACAAAATTGCAAACGCGATACGCCTTTCGCGTTCGGGCTTGCGTGATAATAAACGACCGATAGGTTCATTCCTGTTCCTCGGGCCTACAGGTGTGGGAAAAACAGAACTCGGCAAGACTCTGGCAGAATTTTTATTCAATGATGAAGATGCTCTTGTGCGTATTGATATGAGTGAATTTATGGAAAAATCCGCAATCTCTCGTCTTACAGGCGCAACTGCCGGTTATGTAGGATATGAGGAAGGCGGCCAGTTAACTGAAGCTGTACGACGCAAACCTTATTCGGTTGTTCTGTTTGATGAAATAGAAAAAGCTCATCCTGATATTTTTAATATAATGCTCCAGATGTTTGATGACGGTCGTCTGACAGACGGACAGGGAAAGCTCGTTGACTTTAAAAATACTGTTCTGATTATGACCAGTAACCTTGGAAGTGAGATTCTTCTTGATAATAAGCTTTCAAATCAGGAAAAGTACGATAATGTCCATGCCTTGCTGCGTTCAAAATTCAAGCCGGAATTTATAAACAGGATTGATGAGATAATTACTTTTTCTCCGCTTTCGCTTGCAGAGCTTGCGAGAATTGTTGAAATACAGACTTCATCGCTCAAAAAACGTGTTGAAGAACAGGGAATGGAACTTGAAATTACCGAAAATGCCAAAGTTTATCTTGCTAATGAAGGTTACGAACCTCTGTACGGAGCCCGCCCGCTTCGCCGCGTAATCCGTCAGGCAGTAGAAATCCCGCTTTCCATGAAAATTCTTGCGAATGAATTTGTGCATGGGGACAAAATAGTTATTGACTGTGTTAATGACGAACTTGTATTTAATAAAGCGGCTATTTCAGTGTAATGAAAAAGCCGGACAGGTTATCCGGCCTTGTTTATACATATAAACTTCATTGCCGCAAAGCGGCGTGTCACTAAAAGTATTTGAGCCTTTAAGACTCTGTCTTTTTCATACCCTAATCAAACAGCTAAGCATTACCGCACAAATTGTACGGTTAAAAAGCTTCTTCTGTTTGTTCAATTTTTTCAATCAAATCGTCAACCTGTTCTTTAATAAATGCAATAAACAGTCCGATTTCTTCTTTAAAGCTGTAGGCCCCGGGCCAAACTGTGTATCCGTACATAAAACTCTGCACTCCTTATATTGTCTAACCTTACATGTGAAGTTACGGCAGCGTTAATTTAAAACTTTAGGAAAATTTGTTATATGTAAATTTTCTGTTACAATAATCTTATGAAAAAGATTGAACTTCTTGCTCCGGCTAAAGATAAAGAAACTGCATTTGCCGCAATTGATTGCGGTGCAGACGCAATTTATATAGGTGCGTCCGATTTCGGGGCAAGACGTGCTGTGCCTAATTCGCTTGCAGATATAAAAGAAGTTGTTGATTACGCACATAAGTTTTATGCAAAAGTTCACGTTACTATAAATACAATCCTTTCTGATGATGAACTTGAACAGGCGCGCGAACTTATTCAAAAACTCTATGAAATCGGAGTAGATGCTATTATTGTACAGGATACAGGGCTTTTGCAGCTTGCAGTTGAAGGCAAACTCCCGCCGATACCTGTTCATGCAAGTACACAGTGTGATAACAGAACGCTTGAAAAGGTTAAGTTCTTTGAAAATATTGGTATTTCACGAGTTATTCTTGCGCGTGAGCTTTCACTTGAAGAAATAAGAAATATTTGCGCAAATACAAACGTTGAAATTGAAACTTTTATTCACGGGGCACTCTGTGTATCATACAGCGGACAATGTTATATGAGTTATGCAATAGGAGGGCGTTCTGCCAACAGAGGTGAATGCGCTCAGGCTTGCCGTAAAAAATATACCCTCGTTGACAGTGAGGGAAATATTATTGCAAAAGACAGGTATCTTTTGAGTCTGAAAGACTTTAATGCCTCGCGCCATATAGAAGAACTTATTAAAGCAGGTGTGAAATCTTTTAAAATCGAAGGCAGATTAAAAGATATTAATTATGTGAAAAATGTCGTTGGATATTATCGCCGCGAGATTGATAAATTCGCCGAAAAAACTTCTTCGGGGCAGGTAGAACTTGACTTTGAGCCTGATTTAAATAAAACTTTCAACCGCGGTTATACTGATTATTTTCTTGACGCCAGAAAAAAATGCTTTAACTTTGACACCCCGAAATCGCTTGGAGAGAAGCTTGGAAAAGTTATAAAAGTGAACCGCGACAGTTTTGAAATAAATGCAAAAATTTCTCCTCAAGACGGCCTTTGCTGGTTTGTAAACGGCGACATGCAGGGCTGCCTTGTAAACCGCGCTGAAGGAAACAAAATTTTCCCGAACAAAATGCCTCCTTTGAAAGCCGGTACACTGATTTATCGTAATCAGGATTTTGAATTTGAACGGCACCTCAAAAATTCGCGCGTAAAACGCAGAATTGGTATTAAGTTTGAATTTTCTGACGGATGCCTGTCGGTTACGGATGAAGACGGAAATTCGGTAATGCTTCCGGTTCTCTCAGGCGACCCGCCGAAAAATCCCGAAAAAATGCGCGAAACTTTTATTTCGCAGCTTAAAAAAACAGGGGAAAGTGATTTTTATTGTAAATCTGTTGATATCAGCAACGAATTGCCGTTTTTGCCTGTGTCTGTTATAAACGAATTGCGCCGCGAGATTCTCGCAAAGCTTATGGATGAGCGTCTGAAAAATTACCCGCGTGAACATCAAAAACAATTGAAATATGCAGATTTTCCGAAAAAAGAACTGGATTATCTGGCGAATATTCATAATAACAGTGCGAAAAGTTTTTACGAAAATTGCGGAGGTTCTGTGTGCGAAATGTCTCTCGAAAGCGGAGTTTCGCCAAAAGGTAAATGCCTTATGCAAACTAAACACTGTCTTAAATACGCGTTTAATATGTGCAAAAGTCCTAAAAAACTGTTTCTTATTGATGAAAAAGGGAAAAAATATCCGCTCAAATTTGATTGCAAAAATTGCACCATGCTCGTCTTTGATTAATTGACTTTTATTCAAAAATACTTAAATAAATTATGCAGGATTTCATACAAAAGTATGAGTACGGAAATCCTGATTTAAGCTATAGTAAGTACGTAGAGTAATGTAAAATATTAGCGGATAGAGGTAGTCAGACAACAAATGGGGTTGAATTTAACCAATATTAACCAGCGGCCATACATAAAAGACGGCAGAAGTCCTGTTAAAAAGAAACAGGATGAAGATGCCTCTAAATCTGCTGCCCAAACCGAACGTGAAGAACAGGCAAAAGGTGACGCCAGAAGCCGCGGCCTCAGTTATGTTGAACATGAAGCACCTAAATATCAGGAGATTAAACCGGAACAGTGGCAGCAAATGTATACAAGGCCAGCTTCCAGGCAGTCTGACGGCGGTGCTGCTGCCTCTCATGAACAGGCAAAGCCGGTTCATGCTGCCGGAACTCCTCAAACACGCAGTTCAAATATTAATATTGCTCAAATACTTAAAGATTTTAGAAATACAGCCTCTGCAATCGCAACTCCTGACGATTTGATGGAGGAAGTTAACGGTTATCTTTCTCTGATTGACTCTCAGGTAAGAAAAGATAATCCTAATGTAAAGCTTATAAAATCAAATTTGAAAAATGCATCATCAATTCTTGACGGTTTTATTTCTACAACTCTGAATAAGGATTCAAAAGTTGTGGAAAATTGGGTTGATGCTCTTTTCTTGCAGCAAATTGATTTTAAATATAATGAAGAAGATATAAACCCTCAATTTCTGGTTAAATTCCCTGAAGGCTCTACTGATAAAACTAAGAAAACCAAAGAAACCGCGGATGAACAAACTCCTGTGACTGAAACTCCTGCTGTTGAAGAACAGCCGGAGCAAATTACTGTAAAAATCCCGCAGGATAAAGAACTTAAATCTTTATTTATTCAATCTAAAAAACTGGCTTTTGCAAATGAACCGAAAAAGGCAATAGAAACTTTCCAAAAAGCGTTGCAGCGTGCGGATGAAGTCGGCGACACCGAAACAAAATCTAAAATATATTATGAAATAGGCCGGATTTACGATAATCATGACCATCTTCCTCAAGCTTTGAAAAGTTATGACTTATCCATAAAAACTACTTCTGACAACAACGTTAAAACAAAAGCGCATTACTCAATGGCTCAGATTTATGACGATGCAAACAAAATTGAGCCTGCACTTGACCATTACTTTGTATCTGTCTCTTACGGAGGTGAGAGTGATAACCTTGCCGCCCAGTCAACTTCTTTAACAAGAATCGGCAATATATTTTCTGATATGTATGAACAAAACGCATTTGAATATTTCGGCGTTGCTAATGATTTGGTTTCCGAAACGGACAATGCTAAAGTGAAAGGTTTTGTTGCTGCAAGTACCGGTAGAGCTTACGAAAAGTTTGGGGAGCCGCAGGAGGCTTTGAAATCTTATTCAAATGCAGTGAAGAATTATACCGAAGCGGAATCTCCTTTGAAAGTTGCACAATATTATGTCAGTGCAGCGGATATAATGATAGATTATAACAGCATGGACAAAGCCCGCGGACTTTTGAAGAAAGCCCAAAAATTCGCTCAGAAAACAGAAGATTCAAATCTTATTAATGAAATTAATGACAGATTGAGCCAAATCGCTTAGTAGCTGACTTTATATGGATAATCGTCCGGAATTTTCCACCCGTTAACCTGAATAACCGCGGTACAGTATCTTCTGTTTCCGTTCTTACAGCCGTAATCTGCCGCTGTATATAGTTTTTTGTAAGTTCCGTCCCAGGCATACTTATAAGGTTCTATGCCTTTATTATAATGATATTTCCAGTTTGCAGTATCTGTTGCAGGTACAAAATTGAATGCAAATGAACAGATTCCGTTAGATTTTGAGTCTATTGTTCCATATTGTTTTATGCATTTGTCGGGATTGCCCGGATAATATGCCCAATCCCTGCTAATAGTATTTTGCAAAAGTTTTAGAGCACTCCCATCAAGAAAATATACGATAAATGTGCCATCGGAAAGAGTTTCCTGTTTTTTTATTTTCATATATGGTTTTAAATACTTATTGAACCATTTTTCTGCCTCGGAAGAACCTGTGATTGGATTGCCTTCTTCATCAAATTCGCTGCCTTGAAGATCATCCCACCAGTATTTTTTATCGCCATAGGCTGATTCGGCCATCTTAACAGCCTGGTTTGCCACAGAATAAAATTTCATCAAACGTGTTTCAACAATGCGGTTATTGTTTTTCTGAATCAGGACAGGTAAAGTCATTGAAGCAATAATGCCAATTATTCCGAGAGTTATTAATACTTCTGCAAGAGTGAATGCATTTTTCATAAAAAATCAACCTTTATAACTAATACTAATTAATATTATAACGTTTGTGTTGAATTTTGTCAATATATAGTTCTTATTATTGACGAAAAATAGTTCTAAAGTTCCTTATAAATCATGATAATGCAAATTATTATTATACAAAAGGAGTTATTGTGGACAAAAAGGAGCTTTTAGGTAAACGTATAAAGGAGTTGAGAAAACAAAGAGGTTTTACTCAGGAATATCTTGCCGAAAAACTAAAAATTGAGCCGCGGCAGCTGAGTAAACTGGAGACAGGTAAGCATTATCCATCTTTCGAAACTATTTTAGGCTTACTTGAGATGTTTAAGATTACTTTTGAAGAACTTGTTTCATGTAATCATCTCGATGGAAATATTGATTTTAAAAAGCAAATTAGCACAGAAATTGAAAATATTGATAACGATAAAGCAGCTTATATTTATAAGATTATCAGATGTTTGAATAATTGATATAAAAAAGCCCCTGTGCAAGGGACTTTTTATTACCAGATAACTTTTTCTATAAGTTCTATTTCGTTTCCGTCAGGGTCTTTGACGAATGCGATTTTTGTTCCTTTTCCGTTTAAGTCAAACGGTTCATATAAATATTCATAACCGAGAGAGTGAAGTTTTTCACTAAATTCATCTAGCGATTTTACAGAAAATGCAAAATGTCCGAATGCTGAGCCGTTTTCGTAGCCGTTTTCCGGTGTTTCATCATTGTATGTTAATTCGATTTGGCAGCAGCCGTCTTCATCATTCAGGAAATATAGTTCGCAGTCATCAAGCCTTTTTTTCTTATCAAGTGTCATATTTAAAAGTTCTGTATAAAACTTTAAAGAAGCTTCAATGTCTTTTACTCTAATCATTGTGTGTAAAAATTTCATTTTTCTCCCCTCGTAATACTTATTATGATTCGTCCACATGAGATATTACACCACCTGAAGCGTTGTTGTCAATTACTATTGTATGACGGATAATCGTATGTGCCATAAGAAGAAGAAACGGGTTAATTTCATTAGTAGCTGACATATTAATTTTTGCTTTTGTTTGGTCTGCTTCAGGCCGTTCTAGCGGTGTGGATTTCGTTTCAAACGAAATGACGGACTGCATGGAATAATGTTTTTCATCACCTTCTATTCTTGCCATTAGTTCCTCTTTGGGAAATTTTTCCTGACATTCAATGTTCACATGTACGGAATTAGCTGTTTCCAGTATTAGCGTTGCTGTAACACGGCCAAAATTAATTGTTGAAATGGTTACAATAAGAATACTGTCGTTTTCTTCGCCTTTTTCTCCTGCTTCTATTTCTATGTCAAAACCGGTGCCTTCTGCCAGAGGAAGCCACGGAAGATAAAGGAGAAGCAGAGTTTTGAGTGTTTGCTGCGGATTTTCAGGAGAGGCAAGAGCAATACTTGCATTAATTAATTTTGCAGTTTCCTTCATACCTGATAAATCTGTTACACCCTGTTTTGCGGCGTTCGCCATACTTAATATAAGCTTTGTCACTGCGTCTTTACCGTTAGCCTGAATAAGGTTTGCGATATCTGCGAGATTAATCATACCGTTCGCATTGATTTGCAAGGTTTTTAATGATGTGGAAAGCTGGTTTGTAAGTTGTGATTTTAACATTGTCTGTAGTTCGCCTGTGGAAAGTCCCTGTAGCTGGGCAAGGATTTGCGCCTGAGTCTGGGAAAGAGCTTTACGGTTTGCCATTTCAAACATACGGTTGAATTGCATTTGGTTCAGGTTTTTTTGCAGCATAAACACAAACTCATTCAGATTCCTTGGTAGTTTCATTAAATCTTTAATGTAAGCAGCCGCATCTGAACCTCCCATCTGCCCCATTTGCGGGCTTGAAGACGGAGCCGAAGTGGGATTTGGTGTTGCAGCAGGCTGTTGCTGTGGTGTAAACGACTCGGCAGACTGGTTTACATTTGCATTATTAACTGAACTGCCTCTTACCTGTTGCGGCCGGTAGTTCATAAACCTTGAAATCATATTGCCCAGATTAAAGTTATCCACATGTTTATATTAAATGATTTTCCAAATAAAGTCCAGTTTAGTAATCAATTTTACCCTCTGCCAATACTTTTGCAGTACATGAACTTCCACTGTAAACTGTTGTACTTTTCGGGTCACAAGCAATATTATTGTCTATACCGGCCGGTATAAGTCCTTTATTTGTTAAAATAAAAGCAAAAATATCGCGGCCTATTGTATTAGGTTTTTTATCGCCGTTTGCATCTATCCAAAAGATATAGGTAGGTTTATTGTAATTTGAACCAAACAACTCTTTTAGATTAGTTGTACCCTGATCATCAATACTTATATTTGTGCCGTCTGCCAGTTTAAATATAAAGATTCCAGCACCTATTCCTATTGAGTCTCTTCCTACTTCTTTTCCTCTAAGGTTTTTGGTTTTACCCTTATGCCAGCATCCGGTTTTGTCTTCGCATTCTTTTATAACTTTAAGTTCGGGTCTGATTCTTTCATAAACATTTTTCATATTCGCAGGAGTCCCGCCTCCTTCAGGATCTCCTCCCGAGTTATCAATTTCCCACGTTTCAAAAAAACCTAATTCAAGCTGTGATTTAATTAACGCTTGTGATAGTATGGAATAATTTTTTTTCAGTTTTGCAATAATTTCTTTATCGTTTTGCTTTTGTATAAGAGATGGTAATGTCATTGCCGCAACAATACCGATTATGCCCAGTGTGATTAATACTTCTGCAAGAGTAAATGCACTGGCATTAGATTTGCCCCCCCCCCCCTGTTAGAAATTCAGTCGTAGTCTTGATTTTCATGTTTTGTCCTCCTTCTTTTTTAAGCCAAGTACGATTGCGGATAGTTGTAATCCTCTTTAAATCCAAGGTGTCTGTATAGTTTCAATGCCTGGAAATTATTCGTTTCTGTTGTTGTATTAACTTCTGTTATATTGCGTGTTCCGTTTTCTGACATACTGATAAGTTTTTTAAGAGAATTTGCCAGCATAAGCTTAGACAAACCTTTGCCCTGATGTTCTTTTTTCAGGCCGAAAATCGGGATATTTGCAATCTGTCCGCCTGTAAGATTCATAAAACAAAAGCCTGCCGGTTTTCCGTTATGAAGCAGAACAGTTGTTGCTTGCGGCAAAAATTCCGCATAAACATCTTCTACAATTTTGTGAATAATATCATTTGTTCCTTCCAGTGTTTTGAATCTCGGGTCAAACAAGGCGTCTGCACTTTCTTCAAAAGCTTCATTAACAACCTTAACTGCATCATTAAAATATTTATTGTCCCATTCTGTTATACAGTATTCATAAGGCAGAGGCTCAGGCTCATACATTTTGAAGATTTCTTTTGAATTTGTACCGAACATCATAAATCTTAAAACAACAATTCCGATAAATTTAAAACCGAATTTTGCTATTTCATGGATAAGGTTTTTTTGTGCACCTAACATAGGATAACATACAACTTTGTCTTCGCGTTCGTCTTCTGTCTCGTTAAGAAATTCTTTCACAAGATAGCGGCTTCTTTCTTCGATATTTTCCATATTATAGCAGTGGATTATATTCAATTCTACTGCTTCTGAAATGGATGTTGTGTAAATTAAAAATGCTGTCGGAATACTGTTTTCCAAAAGTACAATACATTTTATCAAGTCTTTTCGTACTGCATCAATAAATCCTTTGTAGTCAAGGGGTTCAAGTTCAAATTTATATTCTTCTCTGGCACGGTCTCGAAAGTCATTATAAACGCTTTCAAAACCTTTGTATTCGTCTTCAGTTATTAATTTTGCCTGAAAATTTGTACTCATTTTCTTAATTCCTTAATTTTCTGTTATTAATATTATAACATATGGTGCATTTTTTCTTTTTTAGTTTCCATGTAACGTTTATTATAACATGTAATTTCAGACTGAAGTTTTACGATATCATGGATTGTCAGCCCGTAACCTTTGAGTCCGACAATTTTCTTGGGGTTATTGGTAATGAGATTAAAGTTATTAAACCCTAAATCAAGGATAATCTGGGCACCTACGCCGTAATCTCTCAAATCAGCTTTAAATCCTAGAGAAAGGTTTGCTTCAACAGTATCCTGTCCTTTTTCCTGAAGGTGGTATGCTTTGATTTTGTTTATAATTCCGATGCCGCGGCCCTCATGACCTTTAAGGTATACAAGCGCGCCTTTGCCGTATTCTTCAATCATTCTCAATGCACCGTGAAGTTGTGAGTTGCAGTCGCATTTGAGGCTGTGGAAGATATCTCCTGTAAGGCATTCACTGTGAACGCGGATTAGAGGAATTTTGTCGCTGCCGTCATCTTTTACGAGTGCGACATGCTCCTGTCCGGTGATATTGTTTCTGTAGCCGTAAATTGTGAAGTGTCCGTATTTTGTCGGCAAATCGGCTTCGGCTTCACGGGTTACGAATTTTTCCGATTTCAGTCTGTAAGCAATAAGGTCTGATACCGAGATGAATTTAATTCCGTGTTTATCCGCAAATTTTCTAAGATTATCGCGTCTCATCATATGGCCATCTTCGTCCATGATTTCGCACATAGGCCCTGCCGGAATATGACCGCAGAGTCTGGCAAGGTCAACAACCGCTTCTGTGTGACCTGTTCTTGTTAAAACTCCGCCTTCTCTTGCCACACAAGGGAAAAGGTGTCCCGGACGGCGTAAATCTGATGGAACCGCATCAGGAGCGAGGGCGACTTCAATAGTTTTTGCACGGTCAAATGCAGAAATTCCTGTTGTTACTCCGTATTTCTCCGCGGCGTCAATGCTTACAGTAAACGCGGTTTTCATACCTTCGGTATTTTGTTCGACCATTTGCGGCAATTCAAGCTTTTCGGCCAGTTTTTTTGAAATTGCAAGGCACACAAGTCCTTTTGCTTCTTCTGCCATAAATTTTATGATTTCCGGCGTAACCATTTGGCCTGAGCATATTAAATCCCCTTCATTTTCGCGGTCTTCATCATCGGCAACGATTACAGGTTTTCCTGCTGCAAAATCTTTTAATGCTTCTTCAATTGAGTCAAATCTGAAATCTTCCATTATAAAAATCCGTTCTCCTTTAAAAAGTCTTCATTGAGTCTGTTTCCATTATTATTCACAGACAAAAATTTTTCAATGTATTTACCTAAAATATCTGTTTCAATATTTACAAAGTCTCCGCTTTTTAACGTGTGGAGTGTTGTATTTTCGTACGTATGCGGGATGATAGCGGTTTTGAAAATATTCCCATTAATTTCTGCAACTGTTAAGCTGACTCCGTTTATTGCGATTGAACCCTTGTAAACCACATATTTGCTTTCTGCGTGCGGGATTTCGAAGGTCAGATTATAAAAATCAGATAATTTTTCAAATCTCAGAAATTTCCCTGTGCAATCAACGTGACCCTGTACGATATGCCCGCCCATTCTGCTTATTGGCGTAAGCGCACGTTCCAGATTAACAAGGTCGCCTGATTGAAAATTTCCAAGAGTAGAAATTTTCATGGTTTCGTCGCTTACGTTAGCTGTAAACGTGCAATCATCAAGTGCCACAACTGTTTGGCAGCAGCCATTGATTGAAATACTGTCACCGATGACAGTATCTTTCAGAACCTTTTGACATTTTACAACGATATCAGCCCCGTGGCTTTTTTTTGTAAATCCTCTGACTATTCCGATTTCTTCTACAATCCCTGTGAACATATTTACAGTTTATCACAAATAAACCGTAATTATTCAACATCTGTTATTTTTCCACGATTATCTACTCTAAGTTTCCAACAAGCCTGAAGGCTTTCCATAATGCCTGTTTTACCAAGCCATCTCTGAATAAATTTCTCATCAGGGCCTAATGAACCATTCATTTTTTCTAAGGAATTTATATTGTATGTTACTTCTGAAATTCCGACAATAACAGTTACATGAGGTGTTTTTTCACGAGCGACATTCATACTTAATTTCAGGTTATTATATCTTTCGGGTCTGAATTGACTTTTTTTATCGTTGCTCGCTTTCAATTCCAATATGAAAATTTTTAGTTCTTCTCCAAGTTGGTGTAATGTTTTAGACATATTTTGAACTTTTAATTATTCAGACTATGGATAGGAGCAGGAATTCTTCCGCCACGGTTTACAAAACCGGCAGAAGAAAGTGTATTTACAGGCATTATAGGTGCTTCACCGAGAAGACCGCCGTAACATACTTTGTCTCCTACTGTTTTTCCGTAAGCGGGGATTACGCGTACAGCCGTTGTCTTTTTGTTAATCATGCCTATAGCCATTTCATCCGCAATCATTCCGGCAATTGTGCTTGCGGGCGTATCTCCGGGGATTGCTATCATATCAAGTCCTACAGAGCATACGCAGGTCATGGCTTCAAGTTTATCAAAAGTCAAATAACCCTTTGTTGCGGCTTCTATCATTCCGGCATCCTCAGATACAGGTATAAACGCACCCGAGAGTCCTCCGACATGTGAACTTGCCATTATTCCGCCTTTTTTAACTGCGTCGTTAAGCATAGCCAGTGCCGCTGTTGTTCCGTGTGCGCCGGCATGTTCAAGACCCATTGCCTGAAAAATTCCCGCAACACTGTCGCCTTCAGCAGGCGTAGGCGCGAGCGACAGGTCAATTATGCCAAACGGGATGTCAAGTTTTTTTGCTAATTTACGTCCGACAAGTTCGCCTGTTGAGGTTATTTTATATGCAATTTGTTTAATCTTGTTTGCAAGTTCGGATAAATCCGCGTCTTCCGGCATTGAAGCTATTGCCGCTCTTACCACTCCGGGGCCTGAAACTCCGACATTCAACGCGCATTCAGGCTCGCCGATTCCGCAAAAAGCTCCTGCCATAAAAGGGTTGTCGCTTGCCGAATTACAGAAACATACAAGTTTGGCAGCACCTATTCCGTCGCGGTCTTTTGTGAGTTCTGCTGCTTTTTTTATTGTGTCTGCCATTTTCAAAACAGCGTCCATATTTATGCCTGCTTTTGATGAGGCAAGGTTTATTGAAGAACAAAGTCTTTCAGTCTGTGCCAGAGCTTCCGGAATACTTTCGATTAAAAGTCTGTCGCCTTTTGTACAGCCTTTTTCTACAAGTGCGGAGAAACCGCCGATAAAATTTACGCCAACTTCCTGTGCTGCTTTGTCGAGTGTTTTCGCAATTTTTACATAGTCAGGATTTTTGCACGCTTCTCCAATAAGCGAAATCGGAGTTACTGCTATTCTTTTGTTTATAATTGGTATTGAGTAATCGTTTTCCATTTCGTTTGCGTATTCAACGAGATTTTTTGCATAATGCTTAATCTTGTTGTAAATATTGTCGCAAACCACGTTTACGTCACTGTCTATACAATCTCTTAAACTCAATGCAAGCGTTACAGTCCTGATGTCAAGATTGTACAGTTTAATCATATTTATAGTTTCTAAGATGAAATTTTCGTTAATAACCGCCAAAATTTAACCCGAACATTCTTGATATGTTCTTTGCCTTTACTCTTAATTTTAGTTCTACACGACGGCTTTTTGCCAGATCTTCTTTTCCGTCAGCCGTTAAGACGGGTTCTGAAAAGCTTTTCCCTTCCACTGTCAGCATTTTTCTTAAAGTTGCATCATACTTTTTATCGTAAGCTGTTTTAAACATATATTGTTCTACAGCGTTAGCACGTAAAAGACTGAGTTCCATATTTTTAGCAAACTGGTCATTTGGAGATTTCAGTCCTTTAAACATCTGTGAATCAGTATGTCCTTGAACAACTACGTTGACAACATTTTCGTACAATGCCGGATTGGAAAAAATAGTATTAATATAGATTGGAACAAATTTATCCAGATATCTTTTCCCTTTTTCGGATAAGGTATAACTTCCGACTTCAAAAAGCTGAAGTTCAGAAATTTTCACGTTACCGGTGAGTTTGTCAACTTCGGCGTCAATATCGGCTTCTTTAAGTTTTTCGGCCATTTGTTCCGAGGCTTTTATCTGGTTTTGCTGGAGTTCGACGGTTTCCTGTGTGAAACCTGTCATGGCAAGTACGAAAAGGGTCATGAAGATGATTGCCAGACCTAACATAAGGTCGGACATCGTTGTCCAGAATACGTTATTATCGCCTTCTTCTACATGTTTACTTTTTCCTGCCGAGATTCCCAAGTTTTTCCTCCGTTAGAATAAATCATCCACAGCGTCGGATTTAGTGGCCTTAGCCATTTCCTTCATCTGTTTGTTCATAAGGTTCATACCGAAAATAAGGTTTTCGAGGTATGGAACAAGATTTCCTGCAATACCCGAATTTAAAGCTACTTTAAAGTGGTTTGGAAGCTCTGTTATAAGATGTTGCAGGGCATTGTTCTGAATTTTTGTTTCTTTCAAAAGTTCAAGTAAGAATTTTTCAGAAGAAATATTATCAAAAAGCTTGCCTATAACACCAATGACTCTTGAAAACGGGCCGTGGCATAATATAGCATATGCAAATTTTTCATACACGATGAAAACCAGAGACGCACATAATGCAAATACTGATACCAACGCTGCAATCTGCATGGAACTCATCAGGTTTGCAACGGATGCGATTGTTGCTTCCTGGCTTGAAAAGTCGATTTTACCGAATGCTATTGCGATGTTCAAGAATGTAAACAACGGGCCTAAACCTGTCAGGATTGTCGGCCAGGAAACCATGAGTTTGTTATTGAATTTTCCTGTGACAAGTGATTCTTCATTAAAGAAATATGCAGGGTCAACTGTTGTTTGAATATTTTGAATAGTTGAAGATACTTCTTTATAAGTTAAGCTGTTGTTTTGTCCTTTTAAAGCAACAGATTCAGAGAAGACAAGAGTATTTTTAAACTCAAGCCAGATACCGGATACGTAAGGATTTAGCGACATCCATTCATCAATTTCTTTAAAACGATAGTTTAAATCGCTTTTTTTAAAATTACTTGTAAATTGATATAGGATATTGAGGTTCTTTTTTACCTGGGTGTATTTAACCGTACAATATGTCATTGCTGATATAAACGCAAATATAACAACCAGAATAGGCGGGTCGGTAAAAATATGTGCAAAATTCATACTAATTTCTCCATTCTATAAAAAATTTTAGCATAGATTAAGTTTGTGTGCAAAAGATTTACATTAAAAAAAGAAAATTCTCATACATTTGGAGGATATTTAGAACCATTTCCTAAAGAATACCTTTTTTCAGCCGTAACAAATTATATATGATACAAGAGCATTTGTTCTTGTATTACCTCCCCAAGTCTGGTAGCCGTTCTTATCTAAGACGGCTTTTTTTTTGCGAGTGAGCAGAGGCACGAGCGAAGCGAGAGTCGAACAAGCGTCTGCGGAAACGTTGGGTTTTCGTTGCAAGTGTGAGCGATGCCGTTTTATGCGAACGAGGTGCCGAAGGGACAGCATTGCATTGGCCGGATGTTAGTAAAGTTAATTAACGTGATAAATTCTTTTAAACGTGTTATAATAAGCATATGAATGACAATGAAAAAAATTATGAAGATTTTATTTCAACGGTAAGTCATGAATTGCGTACGCCATTGACTTCAATAAGAGGTTTTTCTCAGACTATGCTTGCTTCCTGGGATAAACTTGATGATGAAAACAAAAAAAAATTCCTTAAAATTATAGAAGAACAATCCAACAGGTTGATTAATCTTGTTGAAAACATGCTTTCCGTTACTAAGCTTCAATCCTCGAAAGAGATGTTTATATTAAAAGAAATTGAAATTTCTCCGGTTGTGAACACAGTTGTGTCTATTGTAAAAAATCAATACAAAGACAGAGAATTCGAGGTGGATATAAACTCTAAAACCCCGACTATTCTGGTTGACAGAGATAAGTTTATGCAGATTATGACTAACTTGATTGAAAATGCAGCCAAGTATTCAGATGAACATTCTACTGTGCGAATTAAATCAGGTTTTTGCAAAAATTGTGAATTTGTTTCCATAAAAATTATTGATAACGGGGTCGGCATTTCAGAAGCAGATTACGAGAAAATATTTACCAAATTTTCCAGAATAGATAATCCTCTGACAAGAAAAGTTCAAGGCAGCGGTCTCGGACTGTATATAACCAAAAGTCTTGTTGAAAAAATGAAAGGCGATATTTCTGTTAAATCGGAAAACGGCGAAACTACTTTTGAAGTAAGATTCCCTGTTTGTAATATCGAAGCCGCTGCGAGGGAAAAATGCAGACAGTAACTTTAATTATCGATAAAAGACGCGAACTTTCCGTTAAATATAAAAAATTGCTTGAAAATCAGTATTCATTTGTTTCGATTTCTAAAAATCTGATTTCTGCAATGAAAACAATTCAGGATAAAGAACCTGATTTGATTATAATTTCAGACAGTATTGACAGCGATTTGTCAGATTACTGCAAAAAAATTCGTGCACTTACTTACAATATGCGGCCTGTTATAATCGCTATGTCTAAATCTGCGGAACTTGATGACAGAATAAAGGTGCTTGAAAGCGGAGCAGACGATTTTATAAGTGAACCTGTTAATTCGGATGAGTTTGTTATGCGTATAAAAGCGCATTTAAGACGTGAATTTGAATCAAATCTTGATTCAAAAAAAATGCTTCCTAATAAGAATTATTCATTGCGTGCTCTTAAACGTACTGTTACTTCAAACAGACCGTGGGCATGTCTTTATGTTACGGTAGAAAATTTTAACAATTATAGTGAAAGCTATACGAAACTTGCCTCGGATAAACTTTTGCAAACATATACGGCAATTATATCTTCTGCTTTGAGTGAAAATGATTATCTCGGTTCTCTCGCTGATAATGAATTTCTGATTATTACAGATTCATATAAAGCCGAAAAGGTTGCTAACTTCTTAACCTTTGCTTTTGATACGGTAATTCAAAAATTCTATTCTCCGCAGGATTTAAAGCGCGGATACATGATTATGCAAGGTGATGAACAGGCCGGCAGGCGTTGTGATTTTATGCATACTACAATAGGAATTGTTACAAACGAATTTAATAAATACAATGATGCAAGACAAATTCTTGCTTCATTGACAAATATTCATTCTATAGCAAATCTGCCGTCAAAATCCAATTATCTCATTGAGCGTGCTAAAATTTCAGCTCAGGACGCTGTGTTGGAAAAAGATTACAACAAAAAAATCCTGATAATTGAAACGGATGAAGCAATGAAGCTTCTTTTATCGACAATTCTTAATATGCAGGGATACGAAGTTAAATCTTCAGAAAGTTTTGATGAAAACAACCCTGTTCCTGCAATCATAATTCTTGATGCAGGCGATTCTGAGAATAAATGCGGGCTTGAGATTTGCAGAAGAATAAAGAATAATCCTAAAGACAAAGATTCAAAGCTTATTATAACATCCATATACCATGATAAAGAACTTGTACTTGATTCGGGTGCTGACTTATATTTGCCTAAACCGTTTGAAATTGCAAGTCTTATTAAATGGGTAGAGGTGTTTATTAAAGAAGTAAATAATATCTGAGAATTCCGTCGTGAAACAATATATGAAAATAACGGACAAATTTTACTGCCCGTTATTGAAATTTTTGTGTAAAGATAAATTGTTAAACTTTAACCTAAAAGATTTTCCAAAATTTTTGCGTTATCCAGAGCTTTTCTGGACTGACTTACAGTAACCCGGCGCATGTATGTACGCAGAGCTTCGCGGATTAATTCGCTTCTAGTTCGCTGTTCATCATTAGCAAGACCATCTACTTTATTTAGAAATTCATCAGGCATAGTTACTAAAATTTTGGCCATTTCACTAACCCTCCTAATTGATACAATAATATTTTAACATATCTTTTATATTTCCGCAATATCTCCTTAAATAAATTGTTAAATCAGCCTTGTAGCAGGAGGTTTGGATTATAAATTCATGTCTAGACGGATTAGCCCGATACGGCTATAGACAAAAATTACAAAGTTGAAATATCATAATTTTGTTAATTTAAGAAAGGAGTTTTCGGATGGACGAACACAATCATTATGATAATTGCTTTTTATGCAATCATCCAATTTTAAAACACACTCTTATAGGCATTCTTGTATTCTTAGGTGCTTTCGCAGCTTTTTATGTTGTGACAGACTGGCATTTTAAAAGAATGCTTGACCCTGCTGTACAGATGAGAAAAATGGAAAAAATGATGCTTCACGACCAGCGTAAAATGGACAACATGATTAGACGTGAGGCCCGTAAAGATTTTCAATTTGAAAGAAAAGCGGAAAATTTTATCCGCGTAGAAAAAAATGCAGATAATTATAAAATTATAATTGATTTGCGTCCGTTTGATAATGATGAAAAGAATGTTGAAGTTACGGCAAACGGAAATGTATTAACGGTTACAGCAGCGGGAGAATCTAAAAAACACGGGCATGAGATGATTACAAAAGTTTCTCAAAACTTTATGTTTGATGATAATGTTGATTTAAGCAAAATCAATAAAATAAGAGAAGGTCACGATTATATCATCTTTGTACCGGTTGAATAGATGTCATTAAAAACTTTATACAGAAATGCCCGTTATTCTTCGGGCATTTTCTGTTTGTGGTAGAATTCGTTTATGAAAAGAATTTTGATTGTAGACGATTCTCCTAACTGGGTTAGATATCACGAAAATGCTTTAAGGATGCTGTTTTCTGATAATGTAATGATTTATACGGCTGATTCGGCAGCGGAAGGAGTTGAAAAACTTATGCTTTCGCTTGATGAGCCTTATGATGTGATATTAACGGACATGCAGATGGAATCGGATTATTTGCCTCTGTATGCAGGAGAGTGGTTTATTAAACAAATAAGATTTTTAAAAGAATATAAAAATACAAAAATAGTTATAATTTCGGCGGCTTCTGATATTAAAACAATTGCTGATAAATACGGAGTTGACTATATTCCAAAATACAATTGCAGAAATGAAGGGGCTTACGATAAGATTGGAGATTTATGATTAAAAGTTTAACAAAAGTTTTAGCGGTTCTGGTTTTATTAACAGGTATTTCATACGCAGCCGATGATGTTTCGCAGGTATGCGCAAGCCATATTTTGGTTAAAACTGCCGCAGAAGCCGTACAAATAAAAAAGGATATTGATAACGGCGGTGATTTTGCGACTTATGCACGTTTGTATTCTTTGTGTCCGTCTTCACAAAACGGGGGACAGCTCGGCTGTTTCGGCCGCGGCCAGATGGTGCCTGAGTTTGAACGAAAAGCATTTTCAATGAATGTTGGAGAAGTCTCCGACCCTGTTATGACACAGTTCGGATGGCATTTGATTAAAGTTGATGATAAAAAATAATCATCAGATTTTAGAACGGTGAACCAGTTTTAACAGTCCTTGTTTATTAAGTCCGTCGAGAATGTGAAAATTCAAAAGATTCCTGAAATCGTACATTGCAGGTGTAAATGAAGACATGGACTGTTTTGTGGTTTTAACTTTTTTTGCCATTTCTTTGACTTTTTTCATATCGTGAATTAAGCCTGTTTTAAATTGATCCGGTTTATAAATAGTCCACATTTCGTGAGGATAGTAAGTAGAGCGGCATTCATTTGTGTTCTGGTTAAGAAGCATGTCACGGAAAACCTGATAATCCATATTATAAAATTCCTGTTTGATTTCTTTTCTATAAGGGAAAAGTTTTTCCGGCATAGGTACAGAAGGTTCGGATATATATTCTGCATAAGGATTAAGGTCTTCCATATATTCCATTGAACCTATTCCGACAATTTGAATGGATTTTGCAAATTTTTCTAGAATACCTAAATCATCAGCATATCTTGACATTACATCAAGGAAAGAACATGCCCCTTTTCCCGAGCAGATATAATCTGTTATTACGGTTTTTTTGCCTGTTTTTTCCATATTGTCGACAATTGTCTGCGGATCTGCTTTAATTCTTTTTAAATATTTTCTGTATGCAAGTTCTTCTTTTTCTGTTGGCGCAATTTCATCCAATCTTTTCATTCCGTTGTAATCCGGTCTGTACCAGTACTTTGAAAATGCTACAAATTTGTAATCGTCAATTCCGTCTTTCATCCATAATGCTGTATTCAAAAACCATTTAGGACTTCTTCCCAGACAGATTATAGGCTGCTCTTTGTATTTATTATATACGTTTGAAATTTTAATAAAATTTTCCATTGATTTTTCGGTTTGCAACGGAAGATAAAGGAATTTTAAATCGGCAAGTTCGTTTTTATCAACACTTCGCATGAAAGTACTGTATTTTTTTCTGAATCTTTTTTTTGTATTTTCATTCATGGCCATATATTCTTCGTAATCTATATGAGGAACGGTTCTGTTCGGGTCGAAAAATTCACCGAATGAAACGTTGGAATTATACCTGAAATCACACGGGATTTTTTTATTCCGGCAGTCAAAGACCGTGGCGGCAGGGGTAGGCGTTAACCCGTGATTATTAACGGCGTTCGGGTGGGCGTTAACCCGTGATGAATTTCCCTGAATGTTATAATTATTTTTGAATACTTGAACTCTTGAAACCTGCATAATTTCTCCTTTTTTCTTTCCAAAACTCGGAAAAATATTTTTTTGCTACCCGCCGGCAAAAAAATATTTTTTCGTGTTTTGTACTTCATACGTACCAAATTTTTAATATTACTTAAAATTAATATTGTAATTTGTTTTGTACGAGATTATAATAATCCATGCGGTGAGTAACAGAAAGGATAATATTCAAAATGGTATTAGAAATGGCTTTTCCTCAACTGGAACGTGCAATCAACCCGACTCATGATATAAGACTTTTCGCAGGTCGTTCAAATTCTAAACTTGCACAGGAAATTGCTGATTATTTAGGCACAACAATCGGGCCTATGGTTATCAAAAATTTTGCAGACGGAGAAATTTATGTTCAGGTTAAGGAAAGTGTCCGCGGCGACGATGTATTTATTATCCAGCCGCTCTGTAATCCGGTAAATGAAAATTTAATGGAATTACTTATCATCATTGACGCATTTAAACGTGCCAGTGCAAAGACTATTACGGCTGTTATTCCTTACTATGGTTATGCAAGACAGGACAGAAAAACATCCGGTCGCGAAGCCATTACTGCTAAACTCGTTGCAGACCTTTTGACAACGGCCGGTGCTGACAGAGTTCTGGCAATGGATTTGCATACGGGCCAAATTCAGGGATTTTTCAATATTCTTGTTGACCATATATTTGCAACTCCTATTCTAGTGAATTATATTAAAAGTTTGAATATTAATCCTGATGATATGGTAGCCGTAAGCCCTGATACAGGCGGTGTACAAAGAACGAGACATTTTTCAAAAGCCATAGGGTGTTCACTTGCTATTATTGATAAACGCCGCGACAAACACAATGAAGCAATTGCTTCTCACGTTATCGGTGATGTTAAAGATAAAGTTTGTGTAATGTTTGACGATATGATTGATACTGCGGGTACTATTTGTGAAGCTGCAAAACTTCTTAAACGCGAAGGGGCAAAAGATGTTTACGTATGCGCGGCTCACCCTGTATTTTCAGGCCCTGCCGTTGAAAGAATTGCGAATGCGCCAATTAAAGAATGTATAGTAACAAATACAATTCCTCTTGATATGGATAAAATGCCTTCGAATATTAAACAGCTTTCTGTAGCTCCTCTACTCGGACAGGCAATATCAAGAATTCATGATGATGAATCAGTAAGTTCATTATTTGGTTTTGAAAAAGATATGCAAGTTTAAAAGTTAAAATAGCTGGAAGATGAAAAAGACGAAAGCCGGCAGAAATGCCGGCTTTTTGTTTAGCAATAATGAAGGTGGGCCTCGCACGGTCTGCGGCGGCGGGAAGGGTTAGGCGATACCGGATTAAAATCTTGAAAAGAAATTTTGTTTTGTATAAAATTATTTTGCACAACATTTAAGAAGGAGACGCACACATGAAAAAATCAATTCAGGATTTAGGCGACGTAAAAGGTAAAAGAGCGTTGGTAAGAGTTGACGTTAATGTACCTTTGGACGCTGACAAAAACGTAACAGACGATACAAGAATTCAGGCAATTATTCCAACAATTAAAGCTTTAAAAGAAAAAGGAGCTAAAATTATTTTGATGGCACACCTAGGCAGACCAAAAGGCGAATGGAATACTGAATTTTCACTTGAACCTGTAGCAAAATATATGTCAAAAGTTCTTGGCGAAGACGTTTTATTTGTAAAAGAACCTGTAGGTGAAGGTGCAGAAAAAGCCCTTGAAGGTTTAAAAGACGGTCAGGTTGCGTTATTGGAAAACATTCGTTTCTATAAAGCTGAAGAAGCAAAAGATGATGATATGACTTTTGCAAATGAATTAGCAAAACTCGGTGATTTCTATGTAAATGACGCTTTTGGCGCGGCTCACAGAAACCATACTTCAACAGCAAAATTGGCTAAAGTTTTAAAACCTGCTGTTTCAGGCTTGTTAATGGAAAAAGAATTGAGATGTTTGTCTCAAGCTCTTGATAATCCTACAAGACCATTTACGGCTGTTGTCGGTGGTGCAAAAGTTTCTTCAAAAATCGGAGTTTTGGAAAACTTGCTTGACAAAGTTGATAACATGATTATCGGCGGCGGTATGGCTTATACATTTGTAAAAGCTAACGGCGGCAAAATCGGTAATTCAATTTGCGAAGATGACCAGTTGGAAGTTGCAAAAGCTATTGAAAAGAAAGCTGCTGATAAAGGTGTAAAATTAGTTATGGCAACTGACGTTCTTGCAACAGACGATTTCTCGGGCAACGGTACAAACAAATTCGTAAAAATTGACGAAATTCCTGACGGCTTTGAAGGCGTTGATGCAGGCCCTGATTCAAGAAAAGCATTTGCAGAAGTTCTTAAAGATTCAAAAACAATCCTTATGAACGGCCCTGTAGGTGCGTTTGAAAATCCTAAATTTGCAGAAGGTACAAAAGCTGTATTGGAAGCAATTGTAGAAGCAACCAAAAACGGTGCTGTATCAGTTATTGGCGGTGGTGATTCAGTATCAGCAGCTAAAAAATTCTGCAAAGCTGAAGACTTTACTCACGTATCAACAGGCGGCGGAGCTTCTCTTGAATTTATCGAAGGAAAAGTTCTCCCTGGCGTTGCCGCGTTAGACGACAAGTAATTATAATTTTTATATGAAAAGACTCCCGTTTATCGCGGGGGTCTTTTTTTGTGATATGATAAAGAAAAAACGAGGAGTGTTATGAAAAATATTATAGTAACAGGCGGGGCAGGTTTTATTGGCTCTCATCTATGCGAAAAGCTTTTGAATGAAGGTAATCACGTAATTTGTCTGGATAACTTTTTTACGGGTTCAAGGAAAAATATTGAACACTTAATGGATAACAAAGAATTTGAACTCATACGGCATGATATTGTTGAACCTATATTAATTGAGGCGGATGAGATTTATAACCTTGCGTGTCCGGCAAGCCCTGTTCACTACCAGTATAATGCTATCAAAACAATAAAAACGAATGTCCTCGGTGTAACTAATATGCTTGGTCTCGCAAAACGTGCACGTGCAAGGATTTTGCAGGCTTCTACCTCGGAAGTCTACGGCGACCCGATTGTTCACCCGCAAAGAGAGGATTACTGGGGCAATGTTAATTGTATAGGCATAAGAAGCTGTTACGATGAGGGAAAACGTGTTGCCGAAACCTTGATGATGGATTACCACAGACAGCATAATGTTGATATAAAAATAATCAGAATATTTAATACTTACGGCCCTCGTATGGCTGAAAATGACGGGCGTGTTGTTTCAAACTTTATAGTTCAAGCACTGAAAGGACAGGATATAACAATTTACGGCGACGGTTCGCAAACGCGTTCATTCTGCTATGTTGATGATTTGGTTCGCGGAATGATGTCACTTATGAATAAAGACGGATTCATCGGGCCTGTTAATATCGGAAACGACGGTGAATATACGATTAAAGAGTTAGCGGAAATGATAATTGAATTAACAAATTCAAATTCAAAAATTGTCTATAAACCTCTGCCATCGGATGACCCTTGTAAACGCAGACCTGATTTGACGCTTGCCCGCAAGGAGCTTGGGTATGAACCGACGGTTCATGTACGTGACGGGTTGAAGAAAACTATTGAGTATTTCACAAAGGTAATAATATAAGGAAAGGAGAATAAAGTATGCGAAAGTCAATCATAGAGCGGATTTCGGGGGGGGGGGATATTTGCTTATAGTATCTATTGTTATCTTTTAGCCGTTTTTATAAAAGTTTTTAAAAACTGTATTCCGAATAAGGCGATTCGTCATGAATTGAAATGGAAACAAGAGAGGTTCTTTGGGCAATCTCTCTCATACAAGGTATTGCCGGCAGACGAATATATTAAAAGATTTGAGAAGAATGTACCTATATATACATTGGATAATAAAAAGGTATATGTGTTTAAGGATTTTTTTGTAAGTGTCAATCCAGGCGGGACAAAATCATATATTCATGATAAAAATAAAAATATTCTTTTACAAAGTGCACCGGATTCACAATATAAACTTTCTTTTTTAACGTTTCCACTAAACATGAAAAAAAGAAGGGTGATTATTTTAGACGAAGCGGTTGATTTAGCTATTATGTTTAATAATAATTACTGGCACTTTACCTTTACTGTTCTTGATAAAATTATAAATTTTGAAGAAAACGGTTATAAGGGGCTGTATATAGTACCAAATGTAAAATATATAAAGGAATTGTTAGAACTTACCGGAATAAATAAAGAGAGATTTATATACCCTGTAGGAAATGAAACATATAGTATAAATAAGTTACATGTCATAAATTATATGTATCCTGAATATTTTAAATACGGCATTAAGACGAATGCATTTACAATGAAAAAAGCTAGAGATTTAGTTCTTTCTCACATAAATATGAGTGATATAGATAAATATCCTAAAAAAATATATGTTAAAAGAATAGGTACAAGAAAAATTAGAAATGAAAAAGAAGTTGAAGAACTTTTGAAAAGGTATAATTTTAAAACTATAATACCGGAGGATTATTCAGTAGAAGAACAAATAAAAACATTTTATGCAGCGGATATCGTAATTTGCCCGCATGGCGCGAATTCAACTAACGCATTATATATGCGTCCTGATACTCATTTTATAGAATGTTTTGGTGTGAATTTTATATATCCTTGTATGCTGGATATAAGTAAAATCAATAAACTGAATTACCATATGCTGGTTGAGAGAGCTGCTAATGTTGGCTGTGCCGCACCAAATGCCCCTGGTATATACAGTAAAGATTATTGTTGTGACTATTATGTTGATATAATACATTTGGATTCATTGTTGTACAATCTTGATGAAAAAATTTCTTCTTGCAAAACTCTCGAAAAAATACTATAATAGCCATGTCCTGTGAGGGTTAAGGCCTTGTCACAGAGTAGATTAGAAAGGAGAGTTTTTCTATGTGGGAAAAGGATATTAACATTAACGAGATTAAAGAAATCCGCACCAGAACAACCGTTTATTTCGGTGTTGGTGCTATTAAAAAAATCGACGACATTGCAAAAGTTTTGAAAGATAAAGGCATTGATAAAGTTATCGTAATGTCAGGCCGCAACGCTTATAAAGCAACAGGGGCATGGGATTACGTAGAAAAAGCATTGAAAGACCACGGCATCGGCTACGTCAATTATGATCAGGTTACGCCAAACCCTACTACAGTCCATGTAAATGAAGCCGCTAAAATGGCAAGAGATTTCGGGGCAAAAGCTGTTATCGCAATAGGCGGAGGCTCACCTACAGACGCAGGTAAATCTGTTGCAATCTTGCTGGAATATCCTGATAAAACCGCTGAAAATATTTACGATTTTGAATTTGCACCGGAAAAAGCCGCTCCGATTGTGTCAATCAACCTGACTCACGGAACAGGCACTGAAACAAACAGATTTGCGGTTGTAACTAACCTTGAAAAGAACTTTAAACCTGCAATCGCTTACGATTGTATTTATCCGATGTTTGCAATTGACGACCCTCAGTTGATGACAAAATTGTCGCCAAAACAAACAAGATACGTTTCAATTGACGCGGTTAACCACGTTGTGGAAGCGGCAACTTCTGCTGTTGCTTCTCCGTATTCTATTTCGTTAGCAAAACAGGTTATTGAGCTTGTTGCAAAATACTTGCCTAAAGCAATTGAAAATCCGGATGATTTGGAAGCAAGATATTTCCTTGCCTATGCTGCAATGATGGGCGGCGTAAGCTTTGATAACGGTCTGCTTCACTACACACATGCCCTTGAACATCCTTTGAGCGCAGTTAAACCTGAACTTTCACACGGTTTGGGACTTGCAATTTTGCTGCCTGCCGTTATTAAAACTATTTACAAAGACAGACCGCATGTGCTTGCAGATATTCTTGCACCGATTGCACCTGGCTTGAAAGGCGAGGCTTCGGAAGCTGAAAAGGCTGCAAAAGATGTTCAAAACTGGCTCGTATCTGTTGGCGTTCCTGAAAAATTGGAAGACGAAGGCTTCACGGAAGCTGATGTTGATAAGCTTACCGGTCTTGTATATACAACACCGTCACTCGGCGGGCTTATTGATATAGGGCCGTCGGGTAACGGGCGTGATGTGGTTGAGGCTATTTACAGAGACTCAATCAAACCGTTGTAAAAAGCTACCTGTAATACAGAAAAAAGCACCTCGTAAGGGGTGCTTTTTCTGTTTGTAACGAAATGTAAATATGAATTTAAAATAGGCTGAAACCCGCTTATAATGCCTCATAGGATAGGATAGGATAGGATGGATGGGCGTAATAGCAATAATTTCGACCGGTTTAACTTTATTAAAATGTAAGGGAAATCACATACAGTCAAGTTAAAAAAGAAAGGAAGACACTATGGGGATTGGAAGAATTATGGCTAAGGCCTTTAGTTATGTTGCAAAATCAGGTAAAAGCACTGTTACGCAAAATGCGGGAAAAGTTTTGAATGCAGGTTCAAGGAATACGGCACCGTCAATTTTGAGTAAAGTTGAAACAAACACGGCAAACAGAATTTTGCATATGCAGGACGCGAAAGCCGCATTTACACCTTATGCCACAAAGGTTACTAAAACAAATGTTCCGACACAACAATATTTGGATGAAATGCTCGGGGCCGCAAAAGTTGATGCCTTGAAGGCTGAGGGGATTTATAACAGAACAGCAGCGGCAGACGCGCTTGCGGCATTTAAACATGAACCTTTGACATCACAGAGCGGCAAATTATTAAAAGGCGGCAAATTGGGCGTGACATCGACACCTACACAACAATATATTGATAATATGCTGGGAATCGGTAAAGTCGACGCGTTGAAAGCCTACGAAGAAGGCGGCCGCGGAACTCTTTCTATCCTGAAACAGCGTGAAGCCGCACGCGAAGCGTTCACAAACGGAGGTAAAGTTTTATATCACAGTGAGCTAAAACCATACGGCAAGGTTAAAGACGTAACTTTTGCAAATATTCTTGGTGCAAAAAAGCCTATGAAGTTTGTTGATGCGACATTTGACAAGTTGATTTCAAAGCCTGCTCCTGCAAAGATGGTTTTTGAGAAATCACTACTTAAAAATATAAAAGACGCCCTTTAACAGGGCGTCTTTTTTTTTGTATGCAAAAACTTATACGTTGCAAGTTACTGCTGACATTGTATTCGCGATAATTTCGTTGAAGCTTTCAGCTTTTAATGAAGCACCGCCTACCAATGCGCCGTCAATGTCAGATTTAGACATTTGTTCAGCGATTGTGGAAGGTTTAACAGAGCCGCCGTAGAGGATTCTGATAGAATCAGCAGCTTCAGCGCCTGCAACTTCTTTAACAACGTTTCTAATCATAGCGATAACTCTGTTAGCTTCGTCGGAATCACAGGTTTTACCTGTACCGATAGCCCAGATAGGTTCGTAAGCGATAACAGATTTAGCAACATCTTCAGAAGAAATACCTTCGAGAGCGGCTTTGATTTGTCCGGCAATCCAAGAATCTGTAACGCCTTCTTCTCTTTGTTCAAGAGTTTCGCCGCAGCAGATGATAGGGATTAAGCCTTCAGCGAGGATTGCTTTAGCTTTTTTGTTAATCATTTCGTCGGTTTCAGAGAAGTACTGTCTTCTTTCAGAGTGGCCGATGATAACGTATTCGCAGCCGGCGTCTTTGAGCATTTCAACTGAAATTTCGCCGGTGTAAGCACCTGATTTTTCCCAGTGGCAATTTTGTCCTGCGATAGAGATTTTGTTGCCGCCGCAGCCGCAGTTGCATCTAACAGATTCAACAGCACAAAGTGAAGTGAATACAGGAGCAATAACAACAGTAGGCAATTCTTTAGCGGTGTAATCTTTAACGAAATCTTTAACACCTTCAAAAACGGATTTAGCTTCGGATTGAAGCAGGTTCATTTTCCAGTTACCAGCGATAATAGGTTTTCTTGACATAATTTCTCTCCTTTTTTTAGTCACAGATACTTGTATTATATGACAAAAAACTATAATTACAAACGGAAATTTACCAACTCAGAAATGTCAATATTCAGTGCATTTGCAATCCTATACAGTGTCAAGAACCTAGCATTTGTCTGTCCATTTTCTATGAGGCTTAGAGAGCGCATGTTGATATTTGCCAATGAGGCAACTTCTTCTTGTGAAAGATTTTTTCTTTTTCGCTCATAAATAATTTTAGTTGCAAGTTTCAATAAAATTTCATTGTCTGACATATTGTTATTATACTAATTTGACAATTTTTAATCTATGATATATTATTGGAATATATGATAAATAAATCATAAATTATTATAAGGAGGTCAAATGAAAGACACTTTTTTCAAATTCTACGATATTTACACTGAGAAAAATAAACGTTACTTTTCTGAGGAGTTCCTCAAAAGCAATACGTTCGATGATATTGTTCATCCAAAGTTTAGGGATTTAGCCACACGGTTTGCGCTTTTCGCTGCTAATGTCCAGATTGTTACCGATATTGTCAACAATATAAAAAGTTCACAGCAAATCTACAATTCATATTCCCGTAAGGATAAGAAAAAAGTTAAGGATTTCCTTAAAAGCCTTCAAAGGCTTACCTCTGACGCTAATGTAATTGTTCTGGATTTTGTCAGCATGTCATTATTATTAAAAGAATGGGGTTAAATTATTTCCCCTTTTTTATTGCTTTTGAGCGCAGGTCTCTGTGATACGTTATCGCAAATCTGTGAGCCTCGTCGCGGATTCGCTGAAACAGGAATAATGCACCCGAATCGCGCGGAAGGATTACAGGTTCGGACTTGTGCGGAAGAAAAACTTCCTCGTTGCGTTTTGCCAGACTCACGACATCTATGTCTTTCACTCCAAGACCTTCGATAATCTCCATTACGCTCGACAACTGCCCTTTGCCTCCGTCTATTATCATCAAATCTGGCTTTTCCCATTTTTTCTCGCCGAGGTGCGAAATTCTGCGTGTCAAAACTTCCTTCATTGACTGGAAATCATCAGGCTTGCCTTCTGTTGTCCGCACTTTGAACTTTCTGTATTCTGATTTTTTCGGCAATCCGTTTATGAAAACTACCATTGACGCAACGGTATTTGTTCCCTGTATGTGCGAAATATCATAGCATTCCATTCTGTGCGGAAAGTTTCGGAGGTGTAATTTTTCCGCCAGATAAGCTCCTATTTCGTTGAAATCCTCGTTGATTTTAACCATTTTCTTAATTTTGGCATTATCAAGCACTACGCGCGCATTTTTATCCGCAAGCATTTGTAATTCTTTACCCTGTGCGGATTTTCCGTAACTGATTTTTACCTTCTTGTGTGCGATTATTTCCAGCCATTCCTCGTAAAGTGCTTTCTCTCCAACATTTTCCAGCTCGTTCGATACTATTTTATCCGGAAATTCCAGTTGCAGTGTATTGTAATACTCCTTAAAGAAGGTTGCGAAAAATTCGGTCTTATCTTCTTCCTCAACCTCATAAACAAAATCCTTCTTATCAATCAGTCGGCCTTCGCGTATCATTAGGATTACGATTGCAAAAATTCCGTCCTCATTGAGCATGGAAATTATATCCTCATTGAGTTTTGTATTTTCGTAAACAACTTTTTGTTTCTCAAGCGTCTTTTTCAAATCGTTATAACTGTCGCGAAGCCTTGCCGCTTTTTCAAACTGTTCGGACGCCGCGTATTTTTGCATTTGTTCCATAAGCTGAGCCATAAGTTCTGACTGTTTTCCCGCAAGGAAAAGCTCCGCCTGTTTAACAAGGTTTTTGTACTCCTCGCTTGTAACCTTATTCTGGCACGGTGCCATACAGCGGCCTATCTGATAATAAAGACACGGCCTGTCTTTGAATTTCGGGGTTTTGCACTGTTTCAGAGGAAAAATCTTTTTCAAAAAATCAAGCGTTGAATACATTGCCCTAACATCCGTATAAGGCCCGTAATAACGTCCTTTTTCGGGATTCATGTTCTTTTTTCTCACAACCGTTATCCGCGGAAAATCCTCATCTGTTATCAGAAAATACGGATACTTTTTGTCATCTTTTAACAAAACATTATAACGGGGTTTGTGCTTTTTAATCAGATGACTTTCCAGAATGAGTGCCTCTACTTCCGTATTCGTAATAATATATTCCATACGCTCAATCTGCGATACAAGTACCTGAACTTTCACACTGTCGTGATGTTTCTTGTTAAAATAACTCATTACGCGGCGTTTTAAAATTTTCGCCTTGCCAACGTAAATTATCTCATTGTCCTTATTATAATATATATAACACCCCGGCAGCGACGGAAGCAGTTTTAATGTTTGTTTTAGATTCTCATTCATACTCCGAATTATAACATATTTTTTCCTGTTGAAAAAGTCATTGTAATCGTTTATAATAGTTATAAATATAAAGGAGGATATTATGCAAAAAGCTGACATAGTAAGGATTTCGGGGGGGGGGGCAGCGTAGAACCCTTATAGGAAAAGGTTTTACATTAGCAGAGGTCTTAATTACCTTAGGGATTATAGGCGTTGTCGCGGCAATGACTCTGCCTTCTCTCATAAACAACACAAAAGGCAAAGAGCTTGAAGCCCAATATAAAAAGGCTTATTCGATTATTACTCAAGCTGTAAACAGAATGAATGCCGAACAAGGATTTATTGCTAACTGGTCAAGTTACAGAGCCTGTTCAAATGAATTTGCCGAAAAATTCAACGAATATTTTATGCTATTTATTGACTGCGGTAAAGATGAATGCTCTACTTATGTTGATGAAGATAACACCTACATGACTAAATACAAAACTTTTAACGGCAATACTGCCTGTGCAGATTGCTTTAATGACGGGCAGTTTATACTTGCGGATTCAATGTTTATTTCAATAAACCATTGTTTTGAACCGAATAAAATTCTTATTGCCGTTGATATAAACGGAATTTACAACAAACCTAACAGATACGGCCATGACTTTTTTGTTTTTCAAATAACTGACGACGGTAAAGTTCTGCCCCTCGGTGCCAAGGGTACGCAGGCTTCTGGTTTAGGTTTTCAGGCGGGTAATGACCCTGATTCGCGGTGTAATTCCCGCTCAACTGCCAATACTAACGGCGTTACCTGTGCTTATAAAGCGTCTACCGACAGTTCATTCTTTTCAAATCTTCCTAAATAAAAAACAGGCATTGTGCCTGTTTTTTATTTAATATCTTTTGCAATTACGTCTGTGATGTCATCCCCGCCAAAGTATACCATATTTTTCGGAAGCACCAGATCGTAATTCAAATTTCTTGCTTTCTCTACAACCGTCGAGCGGATTTCATTATCAATCTGGGTTAATTTATTATTGTATTCCGTGTCAAGCGCAATCTTCTGTGCGTTTACCTGATTTCTGTATTTTTCTTCTATTGCTGCAATCTTTGACGGGTCGGTTTCTTTTGATAGTTCTGCTTTTGCCTTATCAAGTGTTGCCTGAATTTCTTTTACTTTCTTTTCCTGCTCTGCTTTCAAATTTTTAACGGCTGTCGAATTAGCAACAATTTTTGCCGCGTCTATTACCGCAACTTTTGGCGTTGTATCCGAAATCGCAATATTGTTTACTGAATACCCGAGTGCAAATGACAGGCCGATAATTACGGCAATATAGAAGTGTTTTTTCATATAAATCCTTTCTCTTTCAATTTTTCAAAAACCAGTTTACATTCCTTTGAAATTTTTTTTAATAGGTCAGTCAGGGAGGTTTTTTAATTCACATATTTGCATTAAATTCGTTTTTATTTTAAAATGGTTTCACTTGTTAAACCCGAACCGCTTGAGACTAAAATTCCGTTGCAGCGGTACCGGATGAGAATAGGAGAAAATTATGGCACAACAATTTAATCCGCAAAACATGAATACTCAAAACATAAAAAAAAGAACTTCTGTTCTGGTGTTTTTGAAAGGGTCAACAGCTCCGCTTGTTTTGTATGTTGAAAATCCTCAGGATTTGTATTCCGAGCTTACTCAATTGATGAAATCAGCCTCCGCAGTTCTTGTTGAAAAAGAAACATCAGGCCCGCTAAAAAAAGTCTGCTTTGTTTCTAACCAGATTGCAGCAGTAGCTATGCAGGAAGAACAATATGTCTAGTCATATGATTTCTATTCAGCAGATTGAAGATTCTGATGAAAAAACAATTGAATACCACTTTTCGGATTCAATTAAAGATATTGATTCCGACGGGCCTGTTAATGCTAATCTTGTATTAAGGTCGCTCGGTGATTTCATCGAAGTCAGCGGAAATGTTTCCGCAACGTTAAATCTTGAATGCGATGTCTGCTTAAATCCTTTTAAGTATAATCTGAATATTAATATTGACGAAATGTTTGCAAAAAACGCTCTGTCAGAGGATTATGCACAGGAAACCGAACTCAAAGAAGGCCAGTTCATTACAGACCTCAACGGCGCTCAGGAAATTGATATTTATGACTTATTGTATCAATCTGTAATATTAAATTTACCAAATAAGAAAGTTTGTGGTATAAATTGTAATGGGAAAGAATTTCTCAAAGAGGATGACTTGACCGACCCGAGACTTGATGTTTTTAAAAATATCAAAATCGAGTAAACTGATTAAAGAAATATAAGTAGTAGTAAAAATAAAAAGGAAAAAGAAAAATGGCAGTACCAAAGAAAAGAACAGGACATTCCGCACAAGGACACAGAAGAAGCAACTGGAAGGCTACAAAACCCGAAACAACAAAATGCCCTAACTGTGGCTCAACAGTATTAACTCACACTGTATGTACAGCTTGCGGAACTTACAAAGGACAACCTGTAAGCTTAAAAGACAGAAAAGAAGAAGTTGCAGCAGAAGTAAAACCTGCAAAAAAAGCTTCTAAAAAAGCTGAAGCAAAAGTTGAAAAAGCAGAAGAAACTAAAGTAGAATCTGAAGAAACTAAAGCTGAAGTTGTCGAAGAAGTAAAAGAGGAAGAAAAAGCTTCCGAAGAAACAGAAGAAAAATAATTGTTAAATCCCGTCACCATTAAGGTGACGGGCATTCAATCACTTTTAGATAAGACTTTGAGAGGGAAAGATGACAAGAATAGCAATAGACGCAATGGGTGGTGACCATGCTCCGCACGAGATTGTAGCGGGTGCTGTTTGGGGTGCGCAGGAATACGGCGTAGCCATAGAACTCGTAGGTAAACAAGACCGCATTGAACAAGAATTGGACAGAATTGCTCAGGAAGGCATATATTCAGACTGTGGAACTGGCGGTAAAAAAAGACGTATCAAGATTGATTTAAATAAACTTGATATTAAAGTTACTCATGCTTCTGAAGTTATAGAAATGGGCGAAGCTCCCGGACAGGCTATTCGTAAAAAGAAAAAATCATCCATCGTTCTTGCCGTTGATGCTGTTGCAAAAGGAAGTTCCGATGCTGTTGTAGCAGCAGGTTCAACAGGAGCAGCCATGGCTTCAAGCTTATTCGGGCTGGGAAGACTTACCGGAATTGAACGGCCAGCTATCGCTGTTACTCTCCCTACAATGAAAAAACCTATTGTTTTAATTGATGGAGGTGCAAATAGTAATTGTACACCTGAAATGTTATACCAGTTCGCAATTATGGGTGTAACTTTCTCTAAAAATGTTTTAGGTATTGAAAATCCTCGCGTAGGGGTTTTGAATATCGGTGAAGAAGCAGGTAAAGGTAATGAACTTGCACAAAATACTTATAAATTACTGGAAGAACACCAGGACAGAATTAACTTTGTAGGTAACATTGAAGGTAAAGAAATTTTTCTCAGTGTGTGCGATGTTGTTGTATGTGACGGTTTTGTCGGCAATGTTGCTTTAAAAATCACAGAAGGCACTTCTTCAATGTTATTCAGAATGATTAAATCAGAGTTTAAATCGGATTTGGCAGGTAAGATTATTGGTCTTTTAGCTAAACCTTTCATGAAAAGAATCGGTAAGAAGATTAATTATGAAGAATTCGGAGGCGCCCTGCTTTTAGGCGTTAAAGGCATTACGGTAATTTCTCACGGAAGAAGCAAAGCATACGCTATAAAAAATGCCGTCCGCGTAGCTAAAGAAGCTGTCGAAACCGGCGTAAATGAAAAGATTTCCAGATTTAATGAGGACTAATATACATGACAAATAAAAATATTCCGTTAAGAATCGCAGGTGTCGGATACAGTTTACCCGAAACAGTTATTACAAACGATGACCTGACTAAATTATATGAAACATCTGACGAATGGATTTATACCAGAACAGGAATTAAGGAAAGACGTGTCGTATCAGGTGAACAAAATGCCATTGATTTAGGTTTTGAAGCGGCACAAAAAGCTCTCGACAGAGCAAAAATTAATCCGGATGAAATCGAGTTGATTATAGCAGCTTCATCAGCTCCTCCGGACTTGTACCCGGCAATTGCCTGCCACATTCATCAGAGACTTGGCATTAAAGAACAAATTCCTGCATTTGATATTACTGCTGCATGCTCAGGATTGATTTATGCACTGAGCATTGCAAAAGCCTACATAAATTCAGGAATGTATAAAAAAATTCTTCTTGTAGCAACTGATAACAATTCAAGACTTGTAAACTGGGAAGACAGAGGTACTTCAATTCTGTTCGGCGACGGAGCAGGTGCTATGGTTGTTACCGAAGCTGAAGACGGAATTGATGATATCATTGCAATTGATATTAAAGCTGACGGGAATTACGGTAACCTTATTGAACTTTCCTTTGACGGCAAGAACTGCCCGCTGGTTGAGCAGTATGAAGAAAAGCCTAAGGGTATCAGAATGAACGGACGCGGCGTTTATACATTTGTTGCAAAGATTTTACCGCATTATGTTGAAAACCTTATTACAAACGCAGGTCTGAAAGCAGAAGATATTGACTATCTCATTCCGCATCAGGCAAATATCAGAATAATCCAGGCAGTTCAGGAACGTCTCGGTTACAGTGATGAAAAAGTTGTTACAAACATCAAATACTATGGAAATACATCTGCTGCTTCAATTCCTATTGCACTAGCAGAAAGTGTTGAAAAAGGAAATGTTAAACTTGGTACAACCGCAGTTCTTTGCGGATTTGGAGCGGGTATGACATGGGGCGGTGCTATCGTTAGACTTCGCGAAGGTATTTGCTAAGATTTTTTATGAGAAATAAATTAAACAAAATGCAGGATTGTAATCCTGCATTTTTGTTTTTTTAGTAAACAACAAAACTACAGTACAAGAAGACACGAAAGAATATTGTACATTTAAGGTGTTTGTAGTATAATTTTCGCATAGATATTAAAAGAGAGGGATTGTTTATGAGTAAAAAAGTTGCGTTTCTTTTTCCGGGACAAGGGTCTCAATCTGTAGGTATGGGAAAAGATTTATATGAAAGTTGTGAAAGTGCAAAGAAAGTTTTTGATACTGCCGACAAAGTTTTAGGTAAAAGTATTACAACAATGTGTTTTGAAGGGCCGGAAGACGCTTTAAAACAAACAGTTAATACACAGCCTTCAATTGTTACAATGTCAATTGCAGCATTAGAAGCCTTGAAATCCCAATGTGATATTACTCCTTCTTATGTTGCAGGCCACAGTCTGGGCGAATATTGTGCGATGTATGCTTCAGGCGTTATGTCTCTGGAAAATACTTTAAAAGCAATTCAAAAACGTGCTGATTTAATGGGCGCAACAAAAGGCGGAGCCATGTCCGCAGTTCTTAACGCAACAGAAGAAGCATTGAAAGAATCCTTGAAGGAAGCCTCAAGCGCAGGATACGTTGACGTTGCAAACTACAATTCACCGGCTCAGGTAGTTATTACAGGTGATGAAAGTGCTGTTGCAAAAGCCGGAGAACTTTTGCTTGCAAAAGGCGCACGACGTGTAGTTCCGCTTCCTGTTTCAGGAGCTTTCCACTCAAAGTTTATGGAACCGGCAGGAAAAGAATTTGAAACATTTGTTTCCGGTTTGGAAATAAATGACGCTTCTGTTCCGGTTATTACAAACGTTGATGCGGAATCGACAACTCGGGCTTCTGATTTTAAAGAAAAAATGCCTAAACAAATTTATTCGTCAGTTCATTGGACTCAAACAATTCAAAAAATGGCAGCAGATGGTGTAGAAATCTTTATTGAAATCGGTCCCGGGAAAGTCCTCTCAGGTTTGAATAAAAAAATTGCACCTGAGGCAAAAGTATTTAATATATTTGATAAAGCATCACTTGATACAACCGTAGAAAGTTTGAAAGAGGTGCTGTTATGTCAAATAAAATAATTGCTAACAAAATCAATTAGGAGAAATGCATGAAAAATATTGAAGTGCCGGTGATTACGGGGGGGGGGCAAACCAGAACTCTCTCAGCCCAAGCTTTTACACCTGATTATCGCAAAGAGTTTTTTGCAGAGTTTAACAATCGTAAGATAGCTTTTACTCTTGCAGAGGTTCTCATAACCCTCGGAATTATCGGAACGGTTGCAGCTATGACTTTACCTGCTATTGTTCAAAAGCAGCAGGAAAAAGTTACTATTACTAAATTAAAACAAACCTATAATATCTTGTCGCAGGCAGTAGAAATGGCTCAGGTTAAGTATTCAGATATTCATAACTGGGAAGCCACAGGTGATACTCAAAAACAAAGCGACCTGTATTTTGAAAGAATTACTGAAAATCTCACGCTTATCAAAGATTGCGGAAATCCATCCTGTTATAATTTCTGTGAAAATGGTAAAGAGTATGTTGATCTAAAAGGTAATAAAACTTCTGTTGCACCTATTGCGGCTCATCAGGGATTGTTAAAGAATGGTGCAATGTTTGCAGTTGCCTGGGCTCAGCCTGATAATGGCAAATGGTGGGGAAAGTATGCTGCGATATCAGTTGATATAAACGGTTCCAAAAAGCCAAATACAATAGGTAAAGATGTCTTTGTATTTGAAATTCGTGACATGTCTGATAATTGGACTACTTATAGAAAACCTTATCTTTACCCGCAAGGTCATTTTTTCTATCTGGAAGAATGTTTGAATTATCAAACAAGTGGTAATTGTACAGCATGGGTTATAAAATACGGAAATATGGATTATCTGCATTGTCCGGATAAGTTATCAGTAGACGGCCCTTATAGCTGTACGGAGGCACAAAAATAATGTTACAAAAGTTTTACCAAAATTTGTAAAGTAGTGCAAAACCTTTATTTATGGTATAATTACCGTATTAAATAAGAAGGAGATATAAATGTCTGAAAAATTAGCATTAGTAACAGGCGCGTCGCGCGGAATAGGTAAAGCTTGTGCAATTGAACTTGCAAAAGCAGGATATGATATTGCAGTAAATTTTGCAGGTAATGAAGAAGCCGCAAATAAAACAGTTGAAGAACTCAAAGGTTTAGGCGTAGATGCTGCTGCATTTAAGTTCGATGTTTCTGATAAAGAAGCGGCGGCAAAAGGTGTGGAAGAAGTTCTTGCTAAATTTGGCAGAATTGATGTTCTTGTAAATAATGCCGGTATTACACGTGACGGTTTGTTTATGAGAATGAGTGCTGAAAACTGGGATGCAGTAATCAACACAAATCTTTCAAGCGCATTTTATGTTTCCCAACCCGTCGTAAAAGTTATGATGAAACAACGAAGCGGTGCAATTGTTAACATGTCAAGCGTTGTCGGTGTATCAGGAAACGCAGGTCAGGCAAATTATTCGGCAGCAAAAGCAGGCTTAATCGGGTTGACAAAAACTCTTGCAAAAGAACTCGGCTCTCGCGGAATCAGAGTAAACGCAATTGCTCCCGGCTTTATTAATACTGATATGACAAAAGATTTGGATACTTCAAAGTTCACAGACTTCATTCCTTTGAAACGACTCGGTGAACCTGAAGATATCGCAAAAGCAGTTAAATTTTTGGCCGTAGATGCAGATTATGTTACAGGTCAGGTTCTGGAAGTAGACGGCGGTTTGATAATATAATTGCTGTTTGCCGGCAAGATTAAGATTTTTAACAATCTGCCCGCAGGAATGTAAATACCTTGCAAAAAAATCTTGTAGCAGATATAATATGAGAGAAAATGTATAAGTAATACAATTAATTAATGAGGTAAAGAAGAATGAGTACATTAGAAAAAGTTAAAAAAGTTGTAGTTGACCAATTAAGCGTTGATGAATCACTCGTAACTCCACAAGCAAGCTTCACTGCTGATTTGGGAGCTGATTCATTAGATACAGTTGAATTAGTAATGGCTTTCGAAGAAGAATTCGGTTGCGAAATTCCTGATGAAGAAGCTGAAAAAATTCAAACTGTTCAAGACGCAGTTGATTACATTGATTCACACTCAAACTAGTATCCTGTTAACGGGAAGTGTGTAAATCGTTTCGATTGATATTTAATGCGAGGGCGAAAATTGAATATTATTTTCTCCCTCGTAAATTTATCAAAAAGTGCATTCACCCGCGAGCACACGCAATTGCGGGATGTTAGCGGCGGAAGCCGGATTAGATTTAAAAAGGTAAAGAGATGACTAAAAGAAGAGTAGTAATCACAGGATTGGGTGCAGTTTCACCTTTTGGTGTAGGTGTTGACAAATTTTGGCACAGTCTTGTTGAAGGAAAGAGTGGAATAAGCACTTCAGAATTAATTGACGTTTCAAAGCACGTTGTAAAAATTTCAGGTGAAGTTAAAAACTTTAACGCGGAAGATTATCTTGACCCGAAAGAAGCTAAAAAAATGGACAGATTCATTCAGTTCGCACTGATTGCAGCGGATGAAGCTATTAAAGATGCGAAACTGGAAGAAGTTAATGATGTTGACCCTTATAAAATCGGGGTTATCGTAAGTTCTGCAGCAGGTGGTTTTAGAACTTTTGAAGAAAACCATGTTCGTATTTTGGAAAAAGGCCCTAATAAATGCTCTCCGTTTACAATTCCTATGATGATTGTGAACATGGCATCAGGCAGAATTTCAATGAAATACGGCTTTAAAGGCATAAATAAAGTTGTGGTATCAGCTTGTGCAACAGGTACTCATTCTGTTGGCGATGCATTCCGTGCAATCCAATACGGTGACGCTGATATAATGGTTGCAGGCGGCTGTGAAGCAACAATTTGCGATGTCGGTATAGGTGCGTTTTCAAGTGCCAGAACACTTTCAAAACGTAATGACGAGCCACAAAAAGCTTCACGTCCTTGGGATGTTGACAGAGACGGCTTTGTTATGTCAGAAGGTGCCGGTGTTCTTGTTCTTGAAGAATATGAACATGCTAAAAAACGCGGTGCGCATATTTATGCAGAAATTGCAGGCTATGGTCAAACAGCCGATGCTTATGACGTCGTAGCTCCTTGTCCTGAGGGTAAAGGTGCAACACAATCAATGAAATTTGCGTTGGAAGATGCAGGTATGAAACCTGAAGATATTGACTATGTTAATGCACACGGTACAAGCACAGGTTTGGGCGATGTTGCGGAATCCCATGCTATCGCAGGTGTATTCGGCGACAAACAAAAAAATCCTAAACTTATGGTAAGCTCTACTAAGAGTATGCACGGTCACTTGCTTGGTGCAACCGGTGCAGTTGAATGTATTGCGTGTATTAAAGCAATCAATGAAAACATAGTTCCGCCAACAATAAACCTTGATAATCAGGATGAAAAAGTTGCTGATTTGGATTATGTTCCTCATAAAGCAAGAAAAGCGGAAGTTCATGCTGCTTTGTCAAATTCATTCGGATTTGGCGGCCAGAATGCAACTGTAGTAATAAAAGAAGTGAAGTAGGAAAAATTTTCCTCGTGTGTGAAAAAGAAACCGCCTCTTTTGAGGCGGTTTTTCAATTAATCTTTTTCATATCTTCACTGTCAAGTTTGTTAATTAGTTTCTGCAATTTTTCTTTAGTAACGGAGAGGAGTGTTGCTATTTGCAATCGGTCAAATTCAATAAAATTTTCAGATTTAAAAACACCGATAGAGAGGTCAAGCAGCGCCTTCACTTCAAGTGCATCCGACATCAGATCTAAGAAGATATGTTTTTGTTCTGTTATTTTTTCCATGATATATCATTAGTATCTATTAAATATCATTGATATTATAATTTATTTTTCAGTTTTTGTCAAATAATTTATAATTCTATTAATGGACATAAATATCAAAAATTTTATAAAATCCTTAACGTCAAAGAACGGCATGACCTTAACAAAGTTAGCTAAACTCTTGGAAGAAAGAACTGGAAAGCATTATACGCTGGCGAGTCTGACGAGTAAGATGAAAATAAAAAGCCTCAGTTTGTATGAGGCCTACTTGATTGCTGATATTTTGGACTACAAAATTAAGTTTTATAAAGAGTCTTCTGACGGGCGGGAAGAAATATTCTTCCCTTAAAACTTAACTTCAGGTACATTTTTCGCCCCGTCTGTAATCTCAAAATATTCTCTTGCTTTTATTCCAGAGATTCCGGCTATCAGATTTACCGGAAAACGCCGTATTTCCGAATTCAAATTCCTCACGCTGTTGTTATAATCCATTCTTGCTACCGCAATTCTGTTTTCTGTTCCCGCAAGCTCATCTTGCAGTCCGATAAACACTTTGTCGGCTTTAAGATTAGGGTAATTTTCAACAATTCCTAGCAGTCGTGACAATGCTCCGTTTAATTCCGTCGTACTCTGCTGAACTGCTTTAACATCATGGCTGCTTATTGCTCCTGAAAGTTTTGCACGCGCATTCGCAACATTCGTAAAAATTTCATTCTCATGTGCAGCGTAACCCTTTACTGTATTTACAAGATTAGGAATTAAATCGTTTCTTCTCTGCAATTGGTTTTCAACCTGTGCCCAGTTTGCATTTACAGCCTCATCCATAGTCTGTAGTTGATTGTAGACCCCGAAAAAAGCAGAACCTGCTGCTGCAAGAATAAATAGTATTCCTGCTAAAATAATACAACCCATGTTTTTCATTATGATTTCTCCTTTTTGTTTAGCCCACGATTTTACCTCGTGGATAAAATTTTTACCTACCATCTTCCTGAAGCACCTCCTCCGCCGAAGCCTCCGCCCCCGCCAAAGCCGCTAAACCCTCCACCAAAGCCGCTTCCGCGTCCTCCGCCTCCGATAAACGGAAAAAATCCCCCGCCGAACAGAATAAACAAAATCAGCATTATGAATATGATTTCGGATATATCAATTGTATCGGCCGCATCGGGAAAATTAACCGCTGAGAGTGTCACCCCGTAATACTTTGCGATTTCATCAGCGAGAATGTATGTTCCTTTTATTATTCCGGTTTGATAATCTCCTGTCCTGAAATAGGGCAGCATATAATCATCCCGAATCCGCCCTGCTTTTGCGTCATTTATTATACCTTCAAGGCCGTAGCCGATTTCAATACGCATTACCCTTTCAGGAGGAACAACAAGCACTACAGCTCCGTTGTTTTCTCCCTGTTTTCCGAGTTTGTAATCCCGCCCGATATTCAATGCTGTTTTTTCTAGCGGTCTGCCGTTGAGAGTTGCAAGAGTTACAACTGCAATATCGGTTCCTGTTTTTTGCTGCAAATCATATAAAAATCCGTTAATTTGTGAAATGGCATTTTCTGAAAGCACATGTGCATTGTCAGATACAAACCCTGTAAATTCTAATTTTTCAGCAGCAAATACAATAGAATTTATGAAAAAAAATATAAAAACCGTTAAAACTATAACTAATCTTTTAAACATAAAAAGATTATAAAATGTGCACGTTTAAGGTTTAATTAACCGACAAGGTAATTTCTTGCGGCCTTAATTTCGTCAGCTTTCGACATGTCAGGTGATTTAAGTTTTAGTTTAAGAACGTAATCAAATATTTCCTGATACTTGGGCGACGGGGCAATTCCGATTTCCTGCAAGTCTTTTCCGTTAATTGAAAGTTTTATGCAGCGGAGTTTGTCTAAATATTTTACGGCGGCCTTTTCATCTTTTAATATTGCGTATAGAAGAATAGTTTCAGGCATAGCCTTTTCAAACGCCTTGTAGATTTCAAAGTCTGTTTTAAGCTTGCCGGTTACTGAAAAATCGTCCAGAATTTTCTGTTCGGTTTTAGTAAGCGGAAGCCGTGACAAATCCCCCAGCACTCCGGCGTAAACCAGCCAGATGTTATCAACAGGATAGAGATTTATTAATTTTTCAATATTTACACGCGGAAGTGTTACCTTTTTTTCGGTGACCAGTTTGTAAATATTGTCTTTTATAAATGTCTCAAATGCAGTTTGAGAGTTTAAATTGAAAGTCTCGATTAATTCTTTTTTTATGCGTTTGTAACACATATCGTAATTGATATTTTTCAGGTAATCGTCTTGAAGTTTTTTCGTATGTTTGTCAAGTTTGAAACCGAATCTGACGGCAAATTTCAACGCGCGTATAATTCGTGTCGGGTCGTCAATGAAGCTTTCATCGTGAAGCACACGGATAGTTTTGTTTTTCAAATCCTCCAGCCCGTCCGTGAGGTCAATTATATCATCGGTAGAAACAGATTTGTATAGCGAATTAATCGTGAAATCCCGGCGTTTAACATCATCTTTTAGCGTTACACCAATTTTTGTAACTGTCGGCAGGTGACCTTTCCGCTCGTAAACCTCGTCACGCGTTGAGGCGATATCAACTTCACGCCCGTCAAGTTTTACGCGAACAGTTCCAAAAGGCTCGTTTATTTGCAAAATTTCCGCTTCTGAAAGACTTTTGGCAAACTCTATGGCATTACCTTCATAAACCACATCAACATCAAGGCTCTCAATCCCTAAAAGTTCGTCGCGCACAACCCCGCCAACGTAATATAACTTATTATCATTTATATTGATGATGTTCATATTGCCTATTTTAGCGTAAAATGAGATAAAAAGGAAGATATCATGTTACAGGAAGCATCTAAAGCAATTAATTCGGCATTTAATAACAGTTTTATAAAAAAATTAAGCCAGTACCTTCACGACTGCGTAAGGGAAGAAGTTAAGAGTTCCACTTTCAGAAACCTTAAAGGCGACAAAGATAATAAATGGATTTTTCTTAAAGGTGAAGAAGAACTTTTTACAAAATGGGATGAATTTTTGCGTCTTGACGGAAGCGACAGCAAACTTACCGAACTGATGATTCAGTCTGACCGCGACCAGAAAGATAAATACCTGATTTACGGATATCTTTTCCTTGTGGGCAAAAGTTCCAAAACCAGAAAACAAAATGAATTTCTGACCCCGCTTCTTTACATGGGCTGCCATCTTGAAAGAAACGGCGTGAATATAAACTGTATTCCGCAAGAAGAAATGCTTTCTCTAAATACCGGCGCTCTCACCGCTTTGATGAAAAAAAGCGACGATGATGATGAGGTTGAATCACTTCTTGAAGGTTTGCTGGATGTTGTTCCCACTTTGCCGATAACAGAGGAAAAGATGAATATCTTCCTCACAACTCTTAAATCAATTATCCCTGATATTGATATTTCGCTTGACCACAAAGACGACGTTGACGAAGATAATATAACAAAAGATTTTTATAATGAAAAAATTATCGCTGAGAATGTCGACGAGGTAATCGAAGAAGAAGAAACCAAACAAAAACAGGTTACAAAACTCGAAAAGCTTTCTCTAACACGCCAGTGCGCAATAATTCTCACAAAACGCCCGACAGTAACAGCAGGTGTTTTGCATGAACTTACTCAAATCGCAGAAAAACCGAGCGGAATTTACAGAGAAACAGCATTGAATATCGTTAACGAAGAATTTGCTCTTTCAAGAGAAAAAAGTGTTCCTATTAAGGAGATGAAAGAAATTAAAGACTTTTATCCCGTAACCCCGCTTTCACTTAGCGATTCACAGGAAAAAGTTATTAAAAATATTGAAAATAATAAATTCATAGCAGTTCAAGGCCCTCCCGGAACAGGTAAATCACAGACAATCGTAAACCTTGTTGCTCACTTAATCGCTAACGGAAAAACAGTTCTTGTGGCATCCCGTATGGATAAGGCTGTGGATGTTGTTGCTGACCGCCTGAACGACCTCGGGGCTCCTTTCCTTGCTCTTCGTGCCGGAAGATTGAATTATCAAAGACAATTAAGTTACCAGCTTCAAGATCTTTTATCCGGTAAGGTTGATATCGACAGTGAGTACGAGGACAGTCTTTTTGTCGGTGTTGATGATATGAAAAACCACATTAACATACTAAAGGAAAGCGAAAATAAATGTGAAAAAATCATTAAACTTGAAAACGATTGGCGCAGCCTTTCTGCCGAAACTCAAATGCAGGAATCCTCAATCGGTGATATGCAGTTTATAAAAACAACTTTGAAGAAGCCCGAACTTGACGCAATTTCCGCAACTATCAAGACGCTTGAACATAACATGGAAAAAACGGGGTTCTTCGCTAATATCGCAAACTACGGTGCTGTGAACAGCCTCAAAAAAATCCTTAAACTTAAATCTTTTGAGGTGACTTTTGAAAATCTTACACGCCTGAAACAGGAACTTGACGTTGCCGGAATGGTTTATAACCTCCGTAAAATTGAGGCTGAAATCCAAAAAACAGGTAATCTTCATGTGCTTACCGAACAAATTAAACAGTTAAAGAAGAAACAAAAACCTTTAGCAATTAACATCTTGAAAAACCGCCGCCGTGAAGCCTTAAAAGGAATTCTGCGTGATCAGATTAAATGCCAGCGGCTGAAAGTCCACGCGTTGTCGCTTGTGTCTACAAAAAAACGCCAGCAAAGCCACATTATGGAAACCGAAGATTTTAAACCAATTCTTGAAGCATTTCCTTGCTGGTGTGTAACAACTTTTGCAATATCAGGTTCGCTACCTTTAAAACCGGGACTGTTTGATGTTGCAATTATTGATGAGGCTTCTCAATGTGATATCGCAAGCTGCTTCCCGATACTTTTCCGTGCGAAAAAAGCCGTTATTGTTGGTGATGACAAACAACTTCCGCATTTATCTTTCCTTGAAAAAGCAAAAGAACAATCGTTCCTGTCACAATACGGAATTCCTGAAAAATATCAGCTTATGTGGCGATTCAGAACAAATTCAATGTTCGACCTTGCTGATTACTACTCGATGAACTCTGTTATGCTTGATGAACATTTCAGAAGTCTTCCGCCGATTATTGAATTTTCTAATCGTGAATTCTACGGTGGCAGAATGCGCGTTATGAAAAAAGATGTCAGTGATGATTTAGTTCTTGAAACAGTTCATGTTCCTGACGGTAAAGTCGATTTCGACGCCACAAGAAACCTCCCGGAAATTGAAGTTCTGGTAAAACGACTTTATGACATAATAGTTGAGGATGAACGAAAAAATCCTGATAACCCTGTTTCCATTGGTATAATTTCACCGTTTAGAGCGCAGGTTGAACAGTTGAAACTCTCTGTCGCAAAAGTACTCTCAGACCATATGATTAAAAAACACCGGATAGAAATAGGTACTGCACACACATTCCAGGGTGATGAACGTGATATAATCCTTATGTCATGGGCTTTTGCAAATAATAGCTTCCCGCAAAGCTTAACATTCCTGCAAAAACCAAACCTCTTTAACGTTGCAATCAGCCGTGCAAGGTATAAGGTTATAAACTTTGTATCAAAAGACCCGAAAGAATTGCAGGACGGTTTATTCAGGGATTATATGTCCTACGTTGAAGAATATACTAATAAGCGCGAGGCTTTGAAAAACTGTAAAATCGATGAAAATATCTACAAAAACAGTCTTGAACGTGAAATAGCGGAACAAATCCGTGCTCTCGGACATACCGTTAAAGCAGGAGTTGAAATTGCCGGATTAAGTGCAGATTTGCTTGTGGATGATAAATTTGTTATTGAAGTTGACGGTGTTGAAGATAATATGAAACAATCAGTTTCCAACATGAAAAAACAGGCAATCATTGAACGTTGCGGTTTTATGGTAAGACGTGTAACCTACCGCGAATGGCAGTATTCTACAAACGCCTGCCTTGACAGACTGCTTGTCTGATTTATTCAGGCAAAGGCTTGAAATTTTATAAAGAGCGGTTATAATGTAAGAAAACAGAACATTAATAATTGAATTTATGGGGACGTTTTGGATTAGACAGGATGTTCGGTGAATGCAGGCTGCGAGTCCGGGCGCTGTTCCCGGTTATCAACGAGCGAACTAAATTAAATGCTAACAACGTAATTAAAGCTGACTTCTCTAGAGCTTACGCTTTAGCTGCTTAGTCGGTAATTAGCTACTTATATTGCCCAGCTTGCCGGTGATATAGGTCCATTATGCAAGCCGCAGTGCGTTGATGATGGTAGGCGTATCAAGATAACCATCAAGGGTTTAGAGTTTCCCTAAAATAAAACCTGGGGCTGATTTATAAGGTTTTGATTTTCCCCCGAATCAGCCGAGAGAATGAAAATCTACACTCGTAGAGGTTTGTCTTTATCCATTTTGGACAGGGGTTCGACTCCCCTCGTCTCCATTTTTTAGTCCATAAAAGGGCAACAAGACCAATTTGAAAGCACTGAAAGCTCGCAGTTGACGGACTTTTTAATAACAAAAAATAAACAGAGAATTTATTTTACTAAAATTCTCTGCTTTTTAATACTTATTTTCATCAAAATTCTCCATTCACCCGAGAACTAGTCCAAAATAGACTACAATACATACGTATCAATAGGATTCTTTTCCAAATTTTGTAAACTACATTGTAGATTACTACTAATTTTATCAAATATATCCAAAATATAAGGTTTCATTGTTATAAAATTTATTTGATTATTTTGAGGAAAATTATGATATTGCACCATGAAATTTTTTATTACTTTTAATTCTTCAGTAGATAAATTTTCAAATGGATCTTGTTCTGAATAATAATGAAACATAGATAAATGAATAAAAGAACATCCAAACATATATACATTTTTTGCCCATCCATGTAAATTCAAAATATTGTTAATCAATTCAAAATCTTTTATTTGTTTTCTACTGATTTGCCATTTTTCATTATTCAAAGTTTGTTGAATTAAACAATGTCTAACTTCTTGTTCTTGTGATAATAAGAATAAAACTCTAACCATTGAATCTAACTCTTGTCTTAATATTGAAATACAATTACCATATAGTTTTTGTTCATATAGTAATTTGATACTTTTATTATTTTCTTCAGAGCGTTTTTGAATTATAATACAAAATTGTTTTAAATTTTCCATAAATAAATCTCAAAACAATTCTAACATTAAAATTATAAACTTACTATCAGTTTCTGCAAACTCAAATCTTTAGGCTGAGTTCCAGTTAAAATTTGTTCGGTTAATTCAGGGGAAATGTATTTTAGATTTAGTATATTTCGGATATATTTTGAGTCCTTTAAGCCTTCTTCTGCTTGCAAATCCTGAATAGTTCTGCCTTCTCGGATTTGTTTGTGGTAGTAGTAACTTTTAACGATTGCGTTCACAAGATATGGATTTAACTCGGGAGTATCATATTCTTTTGAGTTCAATATCAAAATATTATCATTTCGTGATGGCTGTGTGATTTTTATTTTTTTAGTAATCGTAATCGGGTTAAATTTTTTACTTTTATCAGGTATTACAATTTTTTGGTTATTCGCCAACGCATTCAATACATTTATCAAAGAATTTTCATTCAATATAATTTCAATTGAATTTTTGGATATAACAATTTTGTGAATAATTGCTCTGATTAATTTCGGTTCTGAGTAATCTTTAATATTTTGTGCCATATAAATAAGTTTGTTTTGCTTACTAACTTTAAAATCTTTTATAAGTTTTTGAATCTGTTCTTTATCTTGTAAAAATTCTTTTGTTGTTTCAACTACAAATTTTTCAACTTCACCTGCGGGGATTTTCGAAATTGAACCAACTTCGCCGTCATTGTAATTCTTTAAAGCGGTACTAACATAATATCTGTATCGTCGTTTATGACTGTTACTGTGGCTCGGAGTCATCAAATTATTTTTATCATCAAAAATCAAGCCTGCAAGTAGTGAATTTGAAGCGCATTTAGTTCCGCAAGTTTTATCGACTTTATTTTCATATAAAAGTTTTTGAACTTCCTCAAAAATTTCCTCTGTAATAATCGCCTCATGTTCACCCTCATAAACTTTATCTTTATGCGTGATTTTGCCTATATAAACCTTATTTGCAAGCAAATGGTACAACTGACCTTTTGAAAAATTTTTGTCAGTTCGTGTCTTAATTTCGTTTTCTTTTAGATAGTGCATCAATTTTGGTACACTTTTTAGTTCAAGATACTTGTCGAAAATCATTTGAACCTTTTTGGCTTCTTCTTCGTGGATTACAAGTTTTTTATCCTCTTTTTTGTAACCGAGCGGAGGACAGCCTCCCATCCACATTCCTTTTTTCTTGGATGCGGCGATTTTATCCCGAATTCTTTCACCCGTAACTTCACGTTCAAATTGGGCAAAGGATAACAAGATATTAAGAGTTAATCTTCCCATTGAAGTCGTTGTATTAAACTGCTGAGTTATTGAAACGAATGAAGTTTCATGTTTATCAAATACATCAATAATTTTTGAAAAATCCATAAGTGAGCGGGTTAAACGATCAACTTTATAAACAACGACAATATCAACTTCATCGTTTTCAATATCTTTTAAAAGTTCTTTAAATGCAGGTCTTTCCATTGTCCCGCCTGAAAATCCCCCGTCATTGTATTGTTTGTCAACCAGAACCCAACCTTCATGCATTTGAGATTTTATGTAAGCTTCACAGGCTTCACGCTGTGCATCAAGTGAGTTAAAGTCTTGTTCAAGTCCTTCTTCTGAGGATTTTCTTGTGTAAATAGCACATCTTATTTGTTTAATCATTTACATACTCCAAAGAACTTTTTACCATTCCAATGAGTTCCTGTTATTATATTTGCAACAGCAGAGAGAGTTTTATAAAGCTTATCATTAAACTTAAACCCACCATCTACTGCAACAACCTCATATTTTTCACCTTTAAAGTCACGAATGAATTTAGTTCCGATTGTCACATCAAACTTTTTGATTTTTTTGACATTAACAGTTTTTGTCTTTTTATAGTTTTCAACAAGACTGTTTATCTGATTTTGTAACTTGCCTGACAGCTTTTTATTTTCCAGATGAAAGGTAAGTTCCTTAATCAGGTATAATTTAGTATAACCTTTCGGGGCAGGCGTTTTAAATGTTTCCTGCCATTTAATATGTAACTCTTTAAGTGTAAGTATTTTTAAGTCATTCATACTTACATCTATCACTCTCTTTACTTAAAATATCAAGCCTCTTGGACACAAAACTTATCAGTTACTTTATAGTTTTATAAAATTGATACATCAACTTAATATCAACTTGTTCGGTTTTGATAGCTTCCATTAACTCTTTTTTCAATTCTTCTTTTTCATCAAGATGTTTAAAGTTAAAAAGTTCTGTTGGTTCAACTTCGAGAGCAGTTATAATTTTTGATAGAGTTTCAGCTGTAACAAAGTTATTTCCGCATTCAATTTTACTCAGGTTTCTCTCACCCACATCAATCATCTCTGCAAGTTGTTCCTGCGTTAAGTTTTTTCGCTGACGGAGTTCTTTAATTCGTTTGCCTAAAAGCATCTTGATATCTATGTTATTTTTCATTATTGCCCTCGTTGCTCTTATAATAAGTGATACATACTTTTAAGATAACGAAATTAAAAACTCTTTATAGCTTGACAAAGAGTTTTTAATTATGAATAATAGAGTGTAACAGTTCTGCTTTTATAAAAAAGTTTGCGTTTAAAGAGGAATCTATTAAAGGAGGTCTTATGAAAACAAGTTTAAAAATATTTATAATAACAGCTTTTGTTCTATTTGCACCTCTTGCATTTGCTGTCGACTTAAATTCTTCATTACCATCTAATTTTCCAAGGCAGAAATCAACTCCGAAACGGCAGTCATCAAGTGCAACAATTCAAGCTTTTTATGACAGTTGGGCTGATAATATAGGTAAAGATATTCAAATTAAAATTTTTGACACTGAATTTATAGGCATATCTTATAAAGAAAAAATAACGAACGATGTCTTTCCAAAAGTAATTATTCCAAAAACAGCAGATAAAAATTTTATTTCCTGTAATATTTATAGCGGAGTATTAAATGCTGCTGCTTATAAAAAATTAAAAAGTCCTTTATTATATGATTCTGAACATAATATTTGTGTTGCTGCCGTTGCTATTAGGGATTATTCAAATACAGATAATCCTTATTTCGAAGAACCTACAAATATGCGAAATCTGGTAAGCATATCAGGATATTTCACAGATATCCCGGTTGGCAGTATTAAATTAAGAGAAATTGCATTAATTCCAAGTGATGCTCAGGATGAAAAGAAGATTGAAAAGTATGTTAAAGAAACTATGAAATTATATAAAAATTTTCTAAGGGCTGAGGAATTGGGTGTTTCTATAGATAAAGTTCCATCTAAATTTTCTCAAACAGTGCAAAAAGGTCTGATTGATATACTTGAATGTGCGGGAGGTCTATTATTAAATCCTTAAAAATAAAGTTTCTAATATTAGGAGTTCTGATTTTTATTATACAGAGCTCCACATTTGCAGATGTTAATGTTACATATAAAACTATAGGAAATATAACCACATTTTACGCAAACGGAAAAGTTGTTGGTACATATGCAAGACAGACTATGCCTAATGGTTTTGTCGATACAGAAGCTTGTTACGGCGGTTACTGTTATACAGAAGTAATGTCTCCAATGAGTGCAAAAAATTACATTTACACTCTTATAGAAAAAATAGAACATTCTTGCAATATGCAACAACAATTTGATGAATACAAAAAACAGCAGCAAAAGCAAGAACAACAAAGACAAGCTAATAAATCAATTATTGTAAAACAGGTTACTGTATCAGCTCCAAAAGGTGAAAAAATAAGCTTACAGGAGGATAAAAACGGCGATGATTATTTGGTTATAAATGAGAAAAGAATTGAAGCCATAGGTCAAGGTATTGCAACATACAAAGATATTGTTTATGACCCTTATCCTGAAACTTCTCAACTTGAAAATGTAATTGCAGCAGCTCAAAGGGAAGATATTTATAAAACAAAAAAACGGAGCTATGAAGAAATAATTTATTCATCTATTGACCTTTGTGATCTATTCAAACTTGTTTATAAATTGCGAGTTGAATATGGTGTAAGCTATGAAGATGCACAAAAGTTAATGACTTTTGGAATAGATAATAGGCATTACAAACCAAGTGATTTATTATTACCTAGTGAAAAACAAGCTATTAAGTATCAAAAGAATCATAAAGAAACTTCCCAAAAGCTTAAAAATGTTACTTTTCCAAAAATTTAAGGAGTGAATAAATGTCCGAATTTGAAACAAATACTCATGAAAATGAAAATCAAGAGCAAGAAATAAACCCGATTCAATCTAAAAAACTTAAATATTGGCAAATATTTTTGATAATATTACTTGCTCTCATTACGATTTGCTTTATCGCTTATATAGAAATATGTAAGTTTCCATATAACGGAAGTTATTTGTTTGGTGATAGCGAAGTCTCTATCAAAGCAAATTATAATTCTAAATATAATATTATAAAAATTGATTTAAGTGCAGACGAAGTTACAGAGGAATGGCAGG